>TARA_R110000744_G_scaffold114988_1_pt1 | contig 22427 bp, 17 predicted proteins | sample TARA_R110000744 | Tara Oceans TARA_R110000744 (sample SAMEA4398083) | marine metagenome | biome: Polar Biome; feature: [DCM] deep chlorophyll maximum layer (ENVO:01000326); material: water (ENVO:00002006), including particulate matter (ENVO:01000060) such as... | depth 36 m | reverse complement strand
TCATAATCAGGTGGTCCCTGGTTCGAGTCCAGGTGGGACCACTTAACGAACTCGTAACGTACTGTAAACAGTAGCGTTGCGAGTTTTTTCTTTTTTAAGGGTGCTTCACAGGGTGCTAATAAGTGTTTTTCAGTGAATTATCTGCTTTTTTCTACTACTAAAGATACGAATTTCAACCCTTTTAGATAACTTCAAAAGTTGTTTTGCATAGAATTTAGATTAACATTTGTGTTATTTCTTATTAGAAAATTGACAATAATGTACAAATTGGAAAAGCAAACATTGTTGAGGGTATTTTAAAATTCACTTTTATATAATTTCCTTCCATATCTGAACATATAGTATGTAATCACAAAAAAAAATATATACAGTAATAGATAGAAAGTGAATGACCCCCAATAGTATCCAACGTTTTCTTTTACAGCCTTGAAAAATGCCGTAGCCAAAATTGGCAGAAACAAAATCAATCTTGTAACAAATCCGATACTCATCAAAATTAGTGCTACGGCTAAAAACTTCTTTATGATTGGTGGGAACCCCATAAGTCAACAAAAATATTTAAATTTTACATATTTGTTTTGATGTATTCAGTTATAGAAAAGTGTTTAACCTATTTTCTAGTCTAGGGGGTTATTAAAAAAATCATCGGCTTTAACATTAATGTTTAGACGGTCTATCTGGAGATAAAATCTCTAAAAAAAATAAAATTAAAACCTACGTTTTATATATATATATGAGAATTAATCAAAAAGCCTTGAATCGTATATCCTACTTGGGTTAATTAATGGTCGAAAGCATTCTACAAAACCAATTCAAAATTATCAGCTTTTGCAAAAATCGACCATTTGAGACAAATCGAGGTTTATCAAACCTTTTTTGATGTTCTTACTACCAATTTGATTTTTCTTAGATACCTACAAAAAAGCTATACGCATGCGTAGGATGCAATTTTAACTATATATAGCCCAATAATAAGCCATTAAAATAGTTAAAAAGTAGGGGGAGAAGTGTGGTTCAACACAGAGGCTCTAAAATTAATATTGATATAAAAATTTACTAATGAATGAAATTGATGCCTTCTTTCAAGATTTTATAGAAAGATACCCAAGAAATTGGGTGAAAATAGATGATTATGTAGTGGATTTATTGCCTAAAGAGGTTGATGATAAATTCAATTTTACATCCAAGTACTTAAAACCACATTTCTTGAATCCAATAGATGGAATAGTATCATATACTCCAAAAGAAAAAGCAACGGCAACAGAGGTAAAGAAAGTTTCTCGGATTTTTGATATGGACTTAGTGGACTACGAAGAAGTCTTTAAAGAATTCAATAAAGACTTTTTCAGTATTGAGGATTGGTGTACAATACGTTTGGAATTTGAAATAAAAATTGTTCGGGAGTTTCTTTTTAGCTGTAATACGTTCAAAGGATTGTTTTTCCTTGATAGGTTGACCATTGAAATGGAAGAACTCAAAAAAAATATAGATAATCTGTGGAATGTTTTTGAACCTAATTGGCTGCAAAAAGAAATATCAGACGAATTGGTCCTCAACCTTAAATATCTTAAAGAGCAAATTGATGAAGATTTTTCAGATATCTATTCAACAAAAACAAATCTTACCAAATTAAATTCAAAACAAAAGTCGCAAGTCAACCATTGGTACAAAATCGCTGAATTGATGGCCGATGGAACCATTTCTATAAGTAAAGAAGGCCATTATTTTTTTAAAGGTAAAAGGGTTGAAATAGAAAAGAAAATGAGTGAACTTGTAGCTGAGCAACTTGGTCATACAATAAAACCACTATCTATAAAGGCATATTTAAACACAACAAAATCTAATAAAATTGACGACAAGAACATTTTTTACTCTTCTCGGATAAAACAACTCACCGTTTTAAGCGCAGATGCCAAGAGTAAAGGTTGTCTAAGTAATTTCTTCAAAAATCGATTGGAGGCTCTAAAAAAAGAAATCAGTTAGTACTTCAAGAGTACCGTACTCAGACATATTTCAAAGTCATTAAGAATAGTTTTGTCAAATCAAACACAACGAAGTGTTTGTGTAAAATTATTTCAAATGATAGTAAAATCATTACAATTAAACGGTGTTGGTTTAGACGAATTTCAATCAATCATCAGGAGCGCAGTTACCAAAGTACTGCAAGAGCACAAAGAACTATTCTATGGTTCAAAAAGGGAGTTTCAAGATGAATATCTGAGTAGAAGTGAAACTGCTGATTTTCTAAAAATCTCTAAAACAACGCTTTGGAACTTGGACAAAACCCAAGTACTTCCAGCAAAGCGATTAAACGGGAAGGTTCTTTATTTAAAAAGCGAATTATTAACCTTTTTAAATGAATCAGCATGATTGTAAGAGCAAATTCTACGGACAAAATTGAAAGGCAAATGGATTATTTAGAAACCGAAATTTCTAAACATTATTTGGATATTAGCCTTGGAAAATTGTATTTATATGGGTTGTGGGTTTCTAGATTAAATAGCGAACTTGTTTTAAGACCAAAATGGACTTTTGTAGTTCCTGAGTTCGACAAATACCTCAGTTTTTTCAAAACACACAATTTAATACATTGGGGCGGCGGGTCAAATAAATTCCTGCTGGATAAAGATTTATTTCAATCGTATAAGGTAATTGTTGAAATTAAAGACAGTGATACTGTTGAGTCTATCCTTGACTTAGGAAGAAGAGTTCCTGAGTTTAAAAATCTCTACTCCAAGGCAACAGCCTAAAAATTAAACAATTTATTTAAACACATAGCGATGCTCAAAAAAGCATAGACGGGCATTGCTATGTTTAATATTTAAGATTCAAAAAATGAGATATAAAAACACATACATAACACTAGAATCAAGCCTATTTAGAGATTTAGAGAGCAACATTAATAAATTCAATCTTCATTTTTCTAAAAATGACAGGAACAAAGTAATGATGGACAAAGCCGTTTTCATGATAGACTTTATAAGGCATCAGAAAATCATTCGAAAGGATGACATAACCACGAACGGATACATTAGGATACCATCTAAATTTTTAAATATTTATTTACAAAAGGAGCTTCGGAAGTATAAGGAATTTCTTGCTCGATACGGTTACATAAAAACAATACCTTACGATAAGGAACATTCAAAATCTTATGGTTATAAAGATTGCTTTTTTGAGGAAAAAAATCAAAAAATTGAGATTGAAGAGTATATTGATTACGAATTTCTAAGTATCACTTACGAAAAGTTTTTATCTAAATCTTTAGAGCAATACGCTAGAATCGAACAAAAAAAGACTGCGGCTGAACGAACAACTAAGCATTTAACTAAATGGCTGAATGGAGAAAGCATTCAAGCAGATTGGCAAGCAGCATTTAAATATATAGAAGAATGTAAGTCCTTGTCGCTAGACCAAAAAAAGCAATACTCTTATAGCATTAGCCGTATCAGGTTTAATCAATGGTATTATATAAGAAGTACGAATGACAATAGACTACATTCCAACTTAACTAACTTGCCCGCTACTTTAAGGAAATTTTTAGCCCATAATGGACAAAGGCTAGTATCACTTGATATAAAAACCTCTCAACCATATTTATTAGCTGGGGTCTTTTTCCTATTACTTGAAAATAAAACTGAATCCTTGGAGTTTCTGAAACAGGGATTGAGATGCAAGCAAGTAAGAGACAAGTTTGATACTGTAATGAATTCTATAACTCTGTCGGATACCGTTATTGCTGACTTTAAAGCATACAAAAGTTTGGTTTGCGAAAATGATATCTATAGTTATATCGGAAGTCAGCTTACTCCTGAATTTAAAAGTTCCATTAAGTCCACAAACACTAAAGGGGGTTATATTGATAGCGTTTATAATTCTTCACTGGCCAGAAAAGAAAAAAAGCATTTTAAAGAGCTTAGGAGCTACTGTAAAATAGTAGTCTTAGAATATATGTATTGCTCGCTGGAAAATCACGCAGCACGCTTAAAAGAGCTTAGGCGGGTGTATCCAAATGCAGTAAACAATTTTATTGACGACTTTAAATATTGCAAAGAATTGGAGATACCTAAACGTGTAGGAAAAAAGAGGAGAAATAAGAGACAGAAGGAAAAAATCGCAAAATCTAAAAAGCTATTTTCGAAGTTCTTGCAACAGTTGGAAGCCTTTTTAATATTAGACGTTATTACTAAAGAACTATCTAAGATTAATCCCAGAATGTTTATGGCCACGATACACGATAGTATAATTGTTACAGAGAACTATGAGTTGGAAATTAAATCATATTTAAATGATAGACTTTATGGGATTTTAGGTGTAAGAGCTGAAATAAAAACGGAGTATTGGTAAGTTTTTCAAGATAGATTTAGTCAAGAACGAAAAAAATCATTGAAGTTTGTCTGAGATATTAATTCAAATTCTTGAGAGGATAGCTCTGTCATTACTTCATTGGAAAGTTGGCGTTCAGTTTTATTTAGATTTAATATGCTAAACCCAGTAGCAAACAATACTCTTTTTCTAATAATCACATTATCTGTGGATAGTGTCCTTCTGAGAAGAGGGTATAATTCAGCGTTTCCAAAAATACCGCTCAAATCAGCGTAAACATTTGGATATTCATGCATCATTGCGCAAATTATCGAATACCAATCAGAAAGATCCCAAATATACTTCAATTTTACAAGGGATATATTTCCGTCCCTATTTTGAAACCTTCCAATTCTTGCTTTTTGCTCAATCTTGAGGGGTCTTATACCGAAGGTAGAATGAGAATTTTCATGCCTTTTCCATTCATCTGGCCCTCCAAAACCACAAAAACAGATTTTCAAATTCTTTAAATCTCTTTTAGTAGAACTATTCCGTCTATTATAACCAAATAGCTTTTGTATATGCTGTTCTGAATTTTCTAGCTTTTTCATCAACAACTGGTTGTCAAGAAGGCAAAGAAAATTTAAAGGATGAGAAAAGTTTTTAGTGAAGTGCAGGTTATCCATTTCCTTCAACTTCATTTTTGGCAAGTCATTATCAGAGTCTAATCTAGTTCTTAATGAATAGTTAGTATCTTTAAAAATGGGATGATAATTCCACTCTTTCCTTTTAGTTCCACGATAAAAAAGTTCTGTATTTCCGCAGTTCGCAAATACAGGGATGTTATTTTGACATGCGAATAGTAAGATTGGTAGTATAAAATCATCAAACGGATAATAACCAGCATCAGGAAAAATATAGAACCCAACAAAGCCGCTATTCAATAATTCTTTTACCCTACATTCCTCAAGAATGATTTTTTTGTCATGGGTTAAACTATAATTGAAAAATTTTGAATCCTCCTTAATACGTCTAGGATCTATACAGATAGTAGCCGAGGCATTATTATCTACTTTCGAAGTAAAATCGATTAGTTCATTTAATTGATTTTCAAAACTAAACCTTGTTTTAACTTTTCCTGCCTTAATAAAGTTTAAATCAAATGGGTGAATTATGATGTTGTCAATATTGGTTTGCGATTTTAAATATCTGTAAATATTCTGCTGGGTTTTTAATTCAGCAAGTCTACTTGCCTTCCAAAAAGATTGTATCCAATTCCCAGCATTTTTACCTACCAGATAGACAGGAAATTTAACGAAAAATAAAATTAATTTTTTCAGCCTTTTCCTGAATCCTTTGACAGCTGCGAATAGAACAATAACGCAAATTAAAATTGCAGTTAAGGATTTTTCATGAAAGAAATAAGGAGAATTTCTTATTATTCTAGGTACCAAGGATAATGTGCCAAAATCGGAGGTTGATAAAGACGGAGAAATTAATAGCCAAGCTTGAATTAGGCCCCAAAGCAATGCTAGTAATCTAAAAATACCAAAGAAAGGACTTCTTGCTAATAAAGCATTGATTTTAAATGATATGTCATGTACTGTGCTAGAATAAGGTGATGAGTAAGTTTGTCGATTATAGTTTCGAAATATCTTCGTGAAGATTGACATTGAAGAGGTTGAAAATAAGAGGTAAAATGGAAATGGCAAGTAGGTTTTGCCAAGAAAAGGAGGTAAGTGCCCAATGGTTAACAAACTGGTATTAGTGTTAGTGGAGTTTACTTCAAGATTAGAATTTAAATGTGGTGCCGCTCGCATTATGCTTTTGGACAACTCGCAAAGCTCATCTTCTAATGTATATTCATGAATTAATATTTCAAAATCTCCAGGTGCGAAGTGCTGAACAAACATGTTACCATAAGTTTTTTCAAATTTTCTTGCTAACTCTTTATCGTTAGGAAGTCTTTTATAATTTTCCCTCAGCTTAGAGCCAAATGTATTTGCCGAATAAAATCTCAAAGGGCGTCCTTTGAAACCCTCCACATAAGAACCTAGAAATTTAATCCATCCTTTATAAGATGTATCTTCGGGTGTATCAATGAATCCATCAATAATACCAATTCTATCTTGTAATTTACAAACTTGATATTGTACATCAAAAGGAAGAGTTTTCCAATCTTTATCAAATGGCTTTAACGTTTGATAAGCTACATCATAACGCTCTAAATATTCGTATGACCTAGATAGAAGAAGAGTGTTTTTAAGAAGCAATTCATTTTTTATGTCTTCCTCCATTTGATTGGAAGGGAACTTTATTATTTCAAGATTCTTATATATTAAATTTATACAGGATGTATAATTTCTTAATCTAAACTCCAAAAAGCATTGGAGGTAATTTAGCTCAACGTCGCTTGTTTCATTAATTCGTGTTTTTATTCTATCAGATAGTCCTTTTAAACCAGAAATTGCATTTTGCTCAAAAACTATTTTAGATTCTTGAAACATAAATTCCTTCCATCTTTCAATAGAGGAATTATATAGCATTTGATTATTTGGCTTGAGATTGAGTATAGCGAATAATTCACTTAATGTATCATCGCTAAATTCTTTGAAGCTAAAATCTAAATGTTTTTTGAGCTCAGAGAGATTGTGTTTTTTTAAAAAATTAAGACTCTTGCCAAGCATAATTTGATGATACGCAAATTCACCTAACTCAGAAGGGTTGTCCAATTTATCTGAGTAAAAATCAGCAGCTCTTTCGTGAATTTGTGCAGTGCTTTCTGGGTTATCTAACTTAATTAAACCATATAATGAGGTTCTTAAATCAGTTCTAAAGTAAACAGCATACGGCCTTACTTCAATTAAAAATTTTTCTTTTATTAATAATTCATAAATCCTCCTCGCTCTTTGAATAGATATCTTTCCCAATCCACTCGGTTCTGCTAAAACTTTCTGAATGATTAGTGGATCTATCTTTCTAAGAATCAAACCTAAAAGCGCTATCTGTCTTACCTCCTTATCGTGGATGTGAGCGAGATTTCGTTTAAATAACTCCTCTTGAATTAAATTTTCATCAATTTTTTTTAACCAAGAGCTTTGCTTTAAATCTTCAAATAGTATTTCTTTTTCACTATTAGCCTTTATAAGATTTGCACATAACTCTAGAGTTAATGGATTACCACCAAATCGTTTAAATAGAAAATGGCTAATTTTCTCATCGGTTACACCTCTTGATTTCAAATATCCTACTGATGAATCTAGGTCAAAAGCTAACAGTTCTAAGGGTTCAATTTTTAGCTTGTTATTAATTAATCTGTTTCTACCTACAATAACAGGTCTGAATCTTGGTATTTCAAGACTTATCATATCCAAAAACTCAAACCAATTATTGACTTCAGTTTCCGAGGCTCTATATTCAATTTCTTCAAATGAATCAAAAACCATAAGGAAAGGTGATTTCGATAACCTTTCTTTGCCTAAAGCAATTTCTAATATTTCGGTCAATTTAGAAACGACATTTTTCCATTCAATACTAGATGAAACATAATTCTCATCATCATCATATTTTTGATTTATATTGTTCCTTAATTTTTGAAATTTTTCTTTATGTTCAGTGAATTGAAGTGATAGCTGTCTCAACCCATCATATATTAATGTTAACGGGTCAAGTATAGGAGTATTTGAATGAGGTTTTTCTAAAAAATCGTGCTTATCAAAATCAATATATATAAATGGAATTTTATTTTCGGATTTATAGGAGATATGGTCAACAATAAATTTTGAAATAAGAGTAGATTTTCCCACACCGCCGTTACCAAAAATCATTAATGGCGGCTTTTCCTGAAAACTGATGAAATTTCTTATTCTATTTTCTACTCTTCCTTTAAATGTTTTTTGCGGCAGGTAATTTACGTACTCTTTTAACTGGTTTAGGTGATCAACGCGACCGCTAAAATTATTAGTTAGATCGTAAAATGTCTCAATTAGCTCTTTTCTTTTTAATATAGCTAAAACAGAGGGTTTGATTGAAGCCAATGTTTTATAATTAGTACTACTTAACCATTTAATTGCGAGTAAAATGGCATTAAGCTGATTTATATTGTAGGATTCAAAAATTAGCTCACCATTGTATTTCAATAAATCACGAAGAATATTTTGGACAAAATCATCTGGATTAAGCGGAACAGAATTTAAAAAAACACTTAAATTATTATTGGTATCAATTTCTTGGAAAATATCTTTTCTATAATGTTCCTTTAGAAACCATTCTGAATTATTATGGTATTTTATGGTACAGGATTCTAACTCACTAATGTCTCTCTTTGAAGGTTCTTCTTGATAAAGTTTGATATGTTTTTTCTTTATATCACTTAACTTAAAACTACCGATTGCTGCAGATATTCTAATTAAATTGTTAAATATAGGAGCACTAGTCTCAGATTTTATTTGTGATAAAATACGGTCTAATGGGTTTTCATTTTCTGCCATAAATCATGAAACTATTTCAATTAGACTATTTAGAGTATTCGATAGTTTTGAAACATTACAACCGCTGCTATCTTCTATAATCTTAGTCAATTGCAGTTGTTCAAAGGTTTTGTTTGTAAAGCTCTCTAAATCTTCGTTTTGTTTGATGTCATCTCTTGTGATATCGTAAAGCCTTGCCAGCCAATTCTTAATTTGGTTTTCGTCAAAACTATTAAGCTCAATAGGATTTATTCTATTTCCATAATTTCTGGGTAACTCTGCTTGGTATCCAGAGAGTATCAAAATGCAATTTGTCGTATAGGTTTGAACCATAATTGCCATACGATCAACTAGCTGTATAACGTTTTCATTCATCCCTTCTGTAAATTGGTCCATGAATATAACCACAGGTCGAGTTGAATTATCTATAGTATTCGTTAAGGCCCTAATAAAGCTTTGAATTTTGAGTTCCTTTTGAGCTTCAATATTATCCCAACGTTCAATACCTAATTGCTCTTGAACTTCGGAAGCAATTTTTTTTGCTGTTATTTGATCCGTTGGATTCTTTAATATCTCATTTAAATGAATTCTTACAGTTTTAAATATTTGAGTGGTTAGGCTAATATCGCTTAGGTAAAATCCGAAATGACTTTTACCGCTTCTTGGAGGTCCGTCAATTAATATCAACCGATTTTTTTTAGTTTCCAAAGTGTTCAGTAAATTAACAATTACATGAAGTCGATCAATGAAAACACAGCCCTCTTCCAAAATAACTCTTTGAAACTCATGTTGTCTGAATTTGTACTCAGGAGGATCTTTTAATAACCCTTCAGATTCAAAAATAACTTGAAGTCCTGCGAACATTTCTTTTACTTCATCCCAGTCCTTAGTTTTATTTGACTTGCTCATTAAAAGCACCAGATCTATAACTGTATTTTTGCTTCGCAATTTCGTGATAAAATGCTCAATCCTTTCTAATTTGGTTCCCTCTGGAATCTCATTTTCAAAATCAATCTTTGTTATTTCCTTGTTATCATCACAATACATTAATAGTTCAGTGATTTTAAACCTATTTTTGAGAGAGTTTTTTAGAGAAGAAACAATTTCTTTTGGGACGCTAATTTTCATAAATACCTTTTATTTTTTTAGCAATTAGCCAAATTGGAATACCTTGATTATACTGTGGATTAAAAGACGGATCGCCCATATTATGAAGTGCTATCAATTCGAAATTATGGTCAAAAACAGGAGAACCAGAAGAACCATTTTCAGTATTTACATTATACCTTAGTCGGTTTCCATTGTTGCTAAGACCTAGTGACTTTTCGAAACCAAAACTAATTTGTAATGGCCTCTTATCGGGGTGTTGTACGATAATTACATGAGAACCAGGAAAAACCTCTTTAGCATTCTCTGGCATTTCCAACCAACCTCGTTTATCCTTAGAATTCGATGAATTGGTCATATCGATTCCATGAGGATTTTCTCCAATTCTTTCGGCGGTTCTTACCACCGCATAGTCCAATTTGTCAAGTGGCCAGTTTGATTCTAGTGTACCTCCTGTAATATCCAACTCAGAAGTTTCACTATATGAAACAATAGGATTTTCGTGCAAACTTACCGCGTTTCCTTTGTAAATGTCTTTACCATCAGCATCGACTTTGAAATCGAACAGGCATTTTACATTTTGATATTCTGATGGGTTTTCAATAACATGTTTAAAAACGTGATAATTGGACAAGATTAAATCTGGCCCTATTAAAAATCCAGTGCCATACTCAACATCTTCATTAGTTTTGTTGATTTGTATTCTACAAACACATCTTTCTATTGTAGCCAACTTATGAACAAAAACAGATGTATTGATAAAAGGTGACGCATTAACAAGTTTCTCGAGACAGTCTTCGTCAGGGTTATTATCGGTTTTAATATTACCAATTATATTGTATTCATTGGCTATTTCATGAAGCCTTTTCTCTTCTGAATCCACACCATCGCTAATCAGGGCATAAATTAATTGTAGGATCCAATCTTCTCTAATGGATTTTTTTATTATCTCATGAATTTCAAAAGAGTAGTCTGATGTAGTTGGTATAATTTCTTCGTAATTTTTATCTAAACGTTCACTTAGAAAGATTATGAATTCTTTTCTACTAAATCGTTTCTGTACAAGCATCCTCAAAATTCCTTTGTCGGGCCCTTTTAAATCAATCATATTTATTGAATATCATTAAAATCATTCGCATAATTTCTTATTATTTCCATATCAATAAGTTTGATGTCGGGATTTCCTTCTACAGTTGATTCTAGTGAACTTAGTGATGGAACGAAGTTTAAAGATTCATTGTGGAGAGAGTTTAGCATTTCGATTAACTCTGGTTGTGGAAAACAATCAGTTTTGTCCTTTCGCACATTACAATGAGTCCATAAACCAGATTTACCGTTCAAAGCATTTTTATTTAACTCAAACCAGTTTTCATCATATACAAGGTTTGGTAATGCTATATTGAAAAGATATGCTAGGTTTAGTATTAGCCGCTTGCATTCAATAATCTGCTTGTCTGTATATTTCTGAAAATACAAATGGCCTTTCCAAGGTTTAGAACGAATATAGACATCTTCCTCGCTAACATATTTTTTTGAATTATTCGAGGCTTGGAAATAAAATTTTCCTAGAGAATCTTTGTTCAAAGGGCCAAGGCTACAAATTTCAATTCCTATTGATGAGATATTTAACTCCTTATTTGAAGCACTATAATTCACAAGTGTAGAAGATGGGATTCCCAAATGATGAGCCCAATAATACTCGGGAAATGCACGATATGTTATACCGTCATAATCAATATTTCCACTAATAGATTTTCTGCCTATTACGAAAGCGGTTCCAACACGTTTTAACTTTCTAGGTTTATTGTCTCTTTCCCACCATGCAATGGTATAATCTGGTCTATAGTCGCCCGCAGTATGGTGCAGGAATATTGAATTTTTTTGATGTATTTCGCTTATGTATTCATCTTTTTCTAACCTATAATTTTTGACACCTAAATTAAACTTATAGCCTTTTTGAAATAATTCCCGCCAAGTATTTAAACCTACTATGCCGTCCTGTGTCAAATTACAAAGGGATTGAAATTCTTTAATTTTAAATTTAGTTGTTTCATCAAAATTTTGCGTTGAATTAATTGGGAAGCCAGCATTAGCCAGTAATCTTTTCATTACAATCACTTGTTTAGCATCATCACCATATCTTAGTGTCTTCATATTATTTCTTGGAATGAGCCTTATAAGCTGAAATCAGGTAGCTTGGAAATATATTTCTCGGCGTTTTTCCCTAGTTTGTTTAAAATTTCATTTCTTACTAAGCTATATATTTCACTATTAAGTGTACAAGTTGTAGTTCTACAGTTAACCTCAGTTTTATCTTTTCCAGATTTAAAGAATATTATCTTATCAATTTTTGTGGACGTACTCAAATGAAACACACCTAAAGTCATGGAAACTGCTCCGTTATTCTCGTCTGCTAGCGCAATTTGAAAACTTCCTTTATTTAAGCTGTGGGTGTTTTTCTCAAAAACAATCAGCTTACTGTCAGAATCGCTAAGACTCTTTAAAGCCTCTAGAGTTTTCATAACTACTCCTAGAAGACTTCCGCTAATAGCCGTACCGATAATGTCCAGAATTGCACTTTGCATTTCAAAAACACTTCCTTTCGCATTGAGATTGGAAAACTCAGCGGTTTCAACAGACCAACCTACATTTGAGAGTAATTCTACGTAAGCTTCATACCACTTAACAATATCCTCTTGATTTGTAAATTTATGATCAGCGTATAATTGGGCAATTAAAGTGGAATTTAGAACGTCTTGTCTATTACCTGAAGAAACAGTGGAGGCAAAGGAAACAAGGCTTTTATTATTAATATAGCCTTCTGGCTGAGTATTTGAAACATTTTCAGTTGCACTTTCTGTAGATAATGTTTCAACAAGTAAATCTGGGTGTTTGATCTTTATTTCTTGAATAAATTTTTTAGGGTCTGAAGTCATAAGTTTTAGTTGTTTGGTTTAATTATTTAATCTAAGAAATCAGCTGGGGGAAGATGGCTTTATTAGATTGACGATTCTAATATGCTATATTTGGAGTTTAAGATAGATAAAATTTCTTACAATAGCCAAATGACTAAAGCAGAAATAATTTCTAACATACATACTCTGGTTTCTCATAATGTAATTGGCGAGAAACAATTGATGAGCAGGTATAAGGGGTTTAGAGGCGAGTTTAGTTTCGAAAATTATATTAGAACTAAGTACAAGAAATATGTCCTATTGGATGGAGGTATTATTTTTTCAATTGATAATTCCGAATCATCTTTAAATAACTCAGTTTATTTAACTGCAACTAATTCACAGTCTGGCCTAGAAGATTACAAAAACATTTATAAGAGACTATCGAATATCGGTTTTAAAAAAATGTTTTTCGTTTTGTATAATCAAGAAAATTGGAAGGATTTTACTGTTATGCACTATCCCGACAAGGATGTAAATTTACCCATACCAGATTTTAAGATATTTGAATATGATGGAGTAGGAAATACCTTTGAAGCAACAAATAATCAAATATCAATTTTTTCTGACCTATTCTTTGATTTTCCAATAAGAAAGAAAAATAGTTTTCCTATAACAGAACAATCTAAGCTATTCTTAATTGAAGCTCTAAGGGAATATGAGTTGGAAGATATTATTAAAATGTATGTAAATAGGCTTTTTCTTGATGGGTTTGTTGGATTTGGGAAAAATAAGGGAAAAATTTCTGATATTGATTTAATCCTAAAAAGACCCGATGGGGCTTATAGATTAATTGAAATAAAGGAAAAAGATTTAGCCCGAAAAATTGTTGGGTTTGGCTTAGATGTTCCAAGGTTGGATGATATGAATCGAATAAGACAAGAAAGCGGGCTAGATTATTTTTTGGTTGTAAGACATATTGCGGACCAATCTGAGAGAAAATTAATCGGATGGAAAATGATATCAATTAAAGAATTTGACAACCAGGTTTGTGGACAAAAACCTACGGAAGGAGGTACTGGAATGAGAAGTTTAAATTCTGTAAATCCAACTGTAATATGCGAGGTTGAGGCCTTTACAATCATTTAGTTTAAAGTGTCTGACAGAAAAAATTCATTAAATACTAATTTCCACTAGACTTCGAAATTTTATGGAGCTTTTTGGTTATCAACATATACGCTATAAAATAATCTTAAAACATTGATAAAAGATGACGGCATCTAATTTGAAGGGTAGTTTATTAGAATATACAGTTAGAAGAATACTTCTCAATTGTGGATTTACAAAAGTGAAACCTGATGGACTCATTATTTATAAGAAAAGTGGGTTAACAATGATAAGCGGCAAAGGAGCGTCTCATGATGCTGATGTATTAATGAATCCACCTATTCAAATGCCTTTTTCCTATCCTTATCGTTTAAATTTCGAATGCAAAGCTTATAATAAAAAAGTTGGTTTAACAATTATTAGAAACGCACTTGGATTGAGATATGATATCAACGAATTTGAGATTGTAACTCGGAAACACTTAAAACTAAGACAGAACAATCTAAGAAGTCCATTGGCGATTGATAGTAGACAAAGATTCAATTATCAAGTGGGAGTTGCTTCTGTAGAAGATTTCACAAAACCTGCCTTTGAATTTGCAGCGAACAATAAAATTCCTTTAATTTCTTTACGTTGGTTTTTACCTGCGTCAATATGCGACAGCTTTCATCAAATAACACCTGCTTATTTACAACGGTTCACAGAACAACAAATGGATGATTTGTATTCGTTTTTAAAGGGAAATGCTAATGATAACGCTTCAAACTTTTTAAGAGATACTGACTCAATTTTTAAAAATATATATGATTCCATCGTTGAATTTGAAAACAAGGTAATAATTGGTTTATTAGAAAGTGGAGATTTACTATTCTTAATTTCTAATAACGGCAATGGCTTGGGGTATATTTCAAACACAAATACAGTTATGACAGCCAGATTTCATTATCAAAGAAACACCTTGTATAATTGGACTTTATTAATTGACCAAGAAATCGAATTTGAGTTTTATTTGCCTTTAAGAATAATTGAAATGTGGAAAGAGCAAAGTTTTGACGGTCAAGCTGCTATTGACTTAAAATCTAATTTATTTTCACGCTTATTTGTGTTCGTTAAAAACACGGAACTACCTTTCAGAATATTAAAGATTGATAGAAGTTGGTTAAATGGAATCAACGAGAATCGATGATTTTTTATTCGATGACTAAAACAAAAATAGTATGCAAAGATTATTGAAAATTACAATTGAAAATTTTCGCTCTATCGGCGAGGAACCAGTAGTGGTGGAATTTCCTGTCGAATACCCAACTATACTAATTGGTGAAAATAATGCAGGGAAAAGCAATATTATCAGAGCTATCGAATTAATGTTTGGCGAATTTCATCCGAAATACAAAAAATTAGATAACTATGACCATTTTAATAGAGACGAGACAAGTAAAATTTTAATTGATTCAGAAGTTTCAGGTTTTAAATCACGATTAGGTAGAAGTGGTGAATTTTCTTGTGGTGGATTTAAATATGATTGTGTAAAAGGTTCTGGAAGTAATTTTGTGGCAATTCAAGCAGAAAATGGAGAGGAGAACATGTATGTTTCTAACGATCTTAGAGAAGAACTTTTATGTGTAGTTGTTAATTCAGAACAAAACTTAAATTATCAATTAAGTTATTCTTCCAAGTTTACACTATTATCAAAAGTTACTAAGGCATTTCACGACAAGTTAATTGAAGATAAAGAAAGAGTTGATAGACTTAAAGTTATGTTTGAATCTATCAAGACGACGTTTTTAGAAGTTGAAGAATTCGGAGCCTTTAATGAAAACATGTCAACTATTGCTGGTCAAATGTTATCAAATATGAGTCACGCTCTTGAATTCGACTTTGCTGCTTATGACCCAAGTAACTACTTTAAAACATTGAGAGTCCACCCGTCAGAGGACGGTGAAACCAGAGCTTATGAAGAACTTGGAACAGGTCAACAACAAATATTAGCATTATCTTTTGCACACGCTTATGCAAAATCCTTTCTGGGGCAAGGACTGATTTTTATACTTGATGAACCAGAAGCACATTTACATCCACTTGCTCAAAAGTGGTTAGCAAAACAAATGTTTAAAATGGCTCAAGATGGTTTGCAATTGATAATTACCACTCATAGTCCTTACTTTATAAATCTTGAATATATAAATGGAATTTACTTAGTTAATAAAGATCATCAAACTCAAGTTAATAAAACAAGTGCAACTGAATTAGCTAGTTTTTGTTCGAAAACAGGAGCTTCAAAAGCAGATGAAAAAACAATTATCCCTTTTTATTCATCTCATAGTAAACCCCATATACTTAATGGTTTTTTTGCAAAGAAAATTGTCCTTGTTGAAGGGGAAACGGAAGAATTAGCATTGCCATTTTATTTCGAAAAAATTGGTTTAAATACTCTAAGAGAAGGTATTGCTATTATAGGTGTTAGTGGGAAAGGTAATTTGGCAAAATGGTGGCGTTTTTTTTCATGCTACGGAATACCAACTTTTGTCTGTTTCGACAATGACTCAAAAGATGATAAAAAAGCTATTAAACGAGCAGAAGCATTAAAAGCAATTGGAATAGATGATGGTCGAATTCAGGAACTTTTGACAAGTGAAGATTGGAACATAAATGAAAACTTTTGTGTATTTGGATTAGACTTCGAAACAACAATGAGAAATTCTTTTGCAAGATATTCAGAGATTGAGTTAGAAGAATCTGAAAGACTTGGATTTTCAAAACCAATTGTTGCTAAAGCAGTTGCACAAAGAATGTTTAAGGACGAATTAAACAAAAAGGATGAAGGTTGGAATCGATTCGTTGAGCTAAAAAGCTGTATAGAACAATTGAAATAAAACTATTTTGGCTTACAAACTTTATAGTAAGCAAATAAAATCAAAACATATAAATACAATTAAGCTTTCAACAACAACTATAAGACTTATTACTCACATTTCCTTTAATATTAGAGATTTTTGGTATGCCTAAAAATACAATAGAACAATAGAACAATAAATAAAAATGAAAAATAAAATAAAAGACGACACCCATTTTATTGCTCATTATTTGGCGAAATATTCTGACTCATACGAGTCACTAAATCTAGGGAACAATACTCAAACTCATAATAAAATTTGCTTAATTCTAGATATTTCAGAATCATCATTTAGACGTCTTAGAGATGAGTATGATGGATTTTATAATAACCGAAAGGGCTTTCCAAATCCTGAAAAGAGGAAATCTAGAGTTAATTACAAGAAACAATTCGATAATATAGAACAGTCTCAATACATTGAGAAAATCATGTTAATTCTTTCCGAGAGTAATTATGAAATAAAACTTGATGAAGAAATTGGTTTGGAAGCTATAAAATTTTATGAAGGAGATAAAATTAGAATTGAAATAAATAAATATGAACGCAACATAAGAGCAAAAAATGAGTGTTTAAAGCATTATAAAAGAATATGCGTTATTTGTGGTTTTACGGATGAAAATTCGAATTATCCAAGTATTAATATTATTGAAGTACATCATGTAAAACCATTATCCGAAACAAATAAGAAGCACATTGTAGATCCTATTTTGGATTTAAGACCAGTCTGTCCTAATTGTCATCGAGCTATACATTCGAAAAACCCAGCATTTACTATTGAAGAATTTAAAAAGAAAATTAACAATGATAGTTGATTATTTGAACAGCGTGAAATAATTAAATCACCTTAGTATTACGCAGATTTTTTTTGAGTATTTGACATTGTTTGATTTAATGCTAAAATTATTTTTTTTGCTACTGCTTCTACTACATTCACGGCTACGCTATTTCCAAACTGTTTATATGCTTGATTATTGGAAACTTGTATTTTAAAGGAATCAGGGAAACCCTGTAATCTTGCAGCTTCTCTTGGAGTCAATTTTCTGGGATTTTTGTCTTTCTGCCTTACCAGAATTTCACTTCCATCTTTATAGTAGCGTGCGGATATTGTATTAGTATATTCGGAATTCTTATCAACTATACCATAACCAAATCCCTTACCCTTTAGTTTGTTTTCCCTTTTCCTTCTTTGATGACCTTCCCATAATCTGTCAGATATCGTGTATGATGAATCAACTTTATTTTCCAAAATATCACTAACACTTGTGTTTTCAATCGTAGGTTTGGGAAATTCAAATTCAATAGAATTATCTAGAAACCCTACTATGAAGATTCTCTCTCTATTTTGGGGCAGTCCAAAATCTCTTGCTCTTAAAACTTCATAATTTACTTTGTAACCAGCTTTTTTAAGATGTTTTAGAATTGTTTCTAGAGTTCTTCCTTTATCGTGAGTTCTTAATCTCTTTACATTTTCTAATAAGAATGCTTTAGGTTTTTTTTCTAATAGAATCTTTTCAATATCGAAGAATAAAGTCCCTCTAGTATCACTAAACCCTTTCTTTAGACCCGCCTGAGAAAATGGCTGACAAGGAAATCCAGCTAACAAAATATCATGATCTGGAATATCCTTTTCAGAAATCTGAGTAATATCACCGTGTAAAACTTCATTTGGATAATTCAACTTGTACGTTTGGGCAGCAAATTTGTCCCATTCACTTGTAAAGACGCACTCTATTCCTCCTTCGTAGGCTTGTTCAAACCCTCTCCTAATACCACCTATTCCTGCGAAAAGGTCAATAATTTTGTATGTATTCATGGTTTCCAAAAATCAAATATTAATGGTATTTCTTGAAATAAATATTCCTCAAAACTAATTATATTTTTTGCTAATTTTAATTTATCTGATTCCGCCACCCAGCTATAAGTTACTACAATTATATTATGTTTTCCCATTTCCTCTGCTTTACTAAGAGAAATGTCCTCATCAGCAGTTAGAAGATGAATCTCAGGAATTTTTGTTCTTTCAATCTCCTCTGCAACTTCTTGCCATCGTTCCCGAAGAGAGGTTTTCATTGTTCCAATAATTGTTTTGTTTCTCCGTTTATTAAATTCTTTTATCCCAGGCAGTATGGAATCAACCTTCTTTCCTAATCCGACATCACTGAAAATCTTTCTACCTACTTTATTTTGAGAATCAAATCTATAACCTAAGGTCTCATAAATTTTATAAATTATTGCCTCAAAAGTTTTTCCAGACCTTGACCTTCTCGACTGAGTATTACTTAAAGACAATTTATAGAGATAGGGGAAAATTCTTCCTGCGTATTCTCCACATAAATCTTTAATTGAGTCATATAATTCCTCTCCTTGCTTATCTGCTATTCTATGATTTATAAGCGTATCTAAAATTTCTTTAGGCGTATCTAAGATTTTGTACAAATCTTTCATGAGAACAGCATTGAACTCCACCTCGTCTTTCAAAAATTCATACCATACTTCTGACCTAAGTTTATTAATGATGTAACTTACCTCTTTGCCCTCAATAACCGATTGTAATATTTCTCCGTGTATATTGCAGATATCATTAACTATTACTTGAGAAGGTCTTATATATTTTTGCCTATAACTTCTAATTAGTTTGTCAAATTTTTTCGATTCATCAGCACCTATATTTATTACTATGGGAATTTGCGAATTCTTTGACACAGATTTATTTAGATTGGAGTTTAAACAAAAATATAAACTAGATATTAAAATAGCGCAATCTTTCTGACAAAAATCATAACAATTTAAAGGTTTGTCAATGACAAAATTAAACTCCTACGTTCTGTACTAACTTACTATCTTAATTGTTTTGCGTTATTTCATCTAAAGAAAGATATTCAAAATTAACACTCAAAGAGTTGTTTATATAGTTGATAAATTCTAAATCAAATGATTTAGCTTTCCATTTTCCAAAAATCACTATTTTTTTTGTAAGCCCTTTGTATTTGCCTAGTATTTGTTCTTCAAAATATGAATAATTAAGTAACTGACCTAACCCCTGTTTTATGCATGCCTCTGGAGTAAGTGCGGTCTTGACTTCATAATAATGAACCTCTTGATTACTTATTAGTAATAAATCAATAAAATTCTTTTCAAAAGTAATCATGGCAGTAGGAAATTGGGCTTCCAAATATTTTTTTAGTTGTTTTTGAAATTCTTTATGCTGCTGAGTAACTATTGTCCCTTCGGAACCTTTTCGAAGCAGATTATCAGAATTTAATGTTTCCGTTCCCTTCCTAGTTCTCTTAGATTTCGAAGAATTGGGGGGCTTTTCACTTTTAAATTTCTTAGGTAATCCAGCTTCATACATAAGTTTACGCATAAAGTTAAAAACGCTAAGATTTGGAGGTTTTTGATTGTAGAGAAAACGGTGCATTTTTGCGTACTCAATTTTTTTTGAGTGCTTCATTCCGTATATGGCCGTGAATTTTTTCAGAAGACTTTGATTAAATACTGGAATCATGCTCTGATTAGAATATAGAAATGCCAATTTCCATTTATAGATTTCGTAGAATCCATTCATCTTTTCAATGGCATCAAAATCTAATCTTTGAGCGCAAAAAATTAGATTCAGTAGTTCAATTTTAACTTTTTTAAATACTTCTTTTTCATCATAATTCGACTCCCCGTAAAATTTAATCCACGAATGTGTTTCATTAGAAATCAAATTCTTTTCATGGGTACTGCTCCTTCTTTTATATATCCCAAATTTTGAACTACCTATTCGCCCTCTAATACCTCCCAATTGACTTGTTCTGTTTTCAACCCATTGTGTAAACGTATTTTTATTATTGATATCTGTGTATTGTCCCAATGTCATTTTTTCCACATTAGAAATAGACCAAGTTTCTAAAAATTTAATTAGTAAGCCCTCATCCTCATGAAATGGCAATTCATATTTTTTCATACTATTAAATTAATCAAAAAATCCACTCTTCAATACAGCCAAGGCTTTTTGCTCTTTTTCAATTCTAATATATTTATAAAATTCTTTTTCAGTTTTATGGCCAGAAAAAAGCATTATGTCTTGAATAGATTTGCCCATCACATAGTAGTTGGTACAAAAACTTCGACGAGCCGTGTGGGTTTTTACTAAATTATATTTTGGGATACCTTTTTTAATTGACTCACCACCTTTTGTATAGAATATATTAATTGGCTCTTTAAAGCCAACCGTACTACACGCTGTTTTTATATTTTTTCTCAATATAGGTTCACTTAGCCTTGGGGGGAAATTATTATTATATCTATTCATAACCTTTTGTATATCACATGTAATAGGTATATGAATTATAGTGTCAGTTTTTTTCTGATGTATCTTAATAAATGTATGGCCATCTAAAATTTCAATATTTTCATTTGTTAACCCATTATAATCACTTACTCTTTGACCTGTATAACATCCAATTAAAAAAATATCTCTAGCTAATTCTATACGTGGTCTTGAACCAAAATCTTCATCTGCTAAAATTTTGATCTCTGCTTCTGTTAGGTATATGTCAGTTGTAGTTTCTTTCAATACTTTAAAGCCTCTGTTTTTGAAAATTACATTGTTGGTTACACCATTCGTTAAAGCATCATTTAAAAATGTTTTTAAATTTTTAATATGCTTCCCTATACTGTTTAAGCTATAATTTTCATCCTCCAATAATGTGACGAAATTTCGATAAAAAGATAAACTTATGTCGTCAAATTTTAAAACTACATTATGTATTTTTTCATATTTCTCAAGAACTTTTATTGTTTGATTACAAGCTCTGTAAGTTGTTATTTTGATATGGTTTTTTTTGTTTTCTAACAATTTTTTTGAATAGAAAAGAAGTTTTTGGTTTTCTTTAATTTCAATATCTGCTTCTGAACCGTTGATTTTGCAACTCACTAAATACGACAATCGGTCTAAATCTATTGAGCCTTCATCTTTGATCATATTAGAAAGTTCATCTTCTGTAAATGATTGAACATCATTTATAAATGCATTTACTTTATAAGCATTTGCCAACATACCTTTACCTGTTTTGATCCGTTGCTTTGTAATATCCCATTGGTCTAAAGAACATTTAAAACCGAGACTCTTTTTAAATCTTTTACCTTTTGAAGTAAAATGGAGCATAATCAAACTTTCTATTTTAGGTTTGGACTCTAAACTTTTTATAGAATCTTTTAGACTAAATCTGATTACTCCGTGTGTACTTTTTATCGCTAAACTCATAATACTTCTAATTAATGTTTTACTCTTACCATAAAGCGAATTATGTACCAAAACAGGGTGCTTGCAAGGGTGTTTTTGATTTGAATAATTCTGAATTATTTTAAAAGTTATTTAATGACAAATAGACAATTTCTAACTGACAGCAATCATTATTAGCGTTTGTCATTAAATAAGTTTCAGTATGAAACATTAATTAAGTCCAGGTGGGACCACTAAGAGAAGCCAAAAAGGCTTCTCTTTTTTGTTTTTAAGAATGTCGTAATTCAGGTATACGCTTTATATCTACTTGCTCAACTTCTAATTTTTTCAAAGTTCCCGTAATAATTTAAGCCTAGATACCTGTTTTCTTAGTATACACTCCATTCAATAAATCCAACTTCGGTCGACCCCGATCTCTTGTT
>TARA_R110000744_G_scaffold194582_1_pt1 | contig 22431 bp, 9 predicted proteins | sample TARA_R110000744 | Tara Oceans TARA_R110000744 (sample SAMEA4398083) | marine metagenome | biome: Polar Biome; feature: [DCM] deep chlorophyll maximum layer (ENVO:01000326); material: water (ENVO:00002006), including particulate matter (ENVO:01000060) such as... | depth 36 m | reverse complement strand
CCAGTTAAGCCGGATGTTCTCGCCCACACAAGCTGCGCTTGCTTTCGCGCAGATATATAGCGTGCCGCTACTTGCGTTCGTTACGGTGGTATCGAAGTGGTAGTCTTTGCTGATCGTGAACACTACGCCGCCGTTAGTCGCACCAGCAATACTTGTCGTTACTGTTTGAGTTGCACCGCCAAGCTCGTCTGAGGTAATCGGAATCAATCCCGCTGAGTCCCGAGAAAGAAATATTGTGACTGTGTCCGTCGCGGCGTCGATACCGCTAAGTTCAAACTCAATTGACTCGAGGTAACAGTCGTCGGGAACGACATTAGATTTCTTGTTCGTTGCGAGACTCGTGATTGCATGCGCGGCATACCCCGTACCAATGGTACGCTGCAAAGCTGAACACGAGTACCCATACTTACTAAATTGCTGAATCATTTCGAAACTCCTGACGCTAAGCTGCGTCTATTGTAACACTTTATCATTCGAGGTCGATCTCCATCTCACCCTTATCCCCGGTTTTGAGTTTGCGTAAGATTCTTTCCGACTCAGAAAGTTGCTCCGCCTGCTTAGCCTCACGCTCAGCAGATTGTTTGTCTTCCTGCTCAGGGTAATCGTCGTAGTCCATGTAGGCTAAATTCTGGCGGGGCTTAAAGTCTTTAACATAATCGCCGTCAATCTTTGCGTCCTCGTAAGACTCACCAACAGCAGTCTTTTTCGGGTTAACGTCGCGGATATCCACGAGGCCCCACATGCGCGCAAAACGCATAAGCTCTCCACGAATTCCTTCATGCTCTTCGTGCGGCGTCTGCTCAAACTTTTTCATGATCCCATTAAACTCATCGAAGATTGAGTTTTTGAAGATCAAAGCCCCGACACCACCACTGATATAATAACGCTTATTCGTTGTAAGGGTCTCACCAGCCAGGAAGGGGTCTTCAGGTAGCGTGCTAATTTTGCCTTCACGAAAGTCCTCCATCATCTTAGAGTACGAAATCCTTTTCGATAGCGGATCTTCCGTCGGATCAACTGGAAGAACCTCAAACATGTGATCACTCAGCCATTTAGCCAATGGTTGAGCGACCCTATAAGGTACGGCCGAGTCACTTAAATTCGTCGCCGCTACAAGGTCAGAGACTATGAGGCCCCGCTCTGGCTGAAACAAATCCAGCGCAGGCTTAATGAACCGAAACAAATCAGCACCGTCATCGGCGCCGCTAATATAATCCGGGCCGAGATTTCTTATCTCCGTAAACATCGCTGCGATTGTTAACGTTGAAAGTATCATGTGGTTGGCAGCAGCTATATAGCTTTGCTCTGGAATTAGAATCGTTGCAAATGTCCTGTCCGTACCTTCTTTCCGATCCAGCAACGCGTGAAATTTCTTGTTCTGCTCATTCCATGCATAGGGCATACGAACAGAACTTCGCGGAAGATCATACAACGGTACCGATGACCTTGATGGTTTCGGCACAAACGCGGACTTAGTTAAAAGACCTCTATACTTAGCGTATTCAGGGTCAGACTCTAACTTTAGGCCGACCTTATTGATCTTATACCAGTTGCCGTTCTCCATAAAAGATGATCGTCCTGAGAACGCCATTCTGATCTGGCGACGTAATTCAGGTGGGAATTTAGACGCAGGCATCCCAAACTCTTCTGACAACTGACTCTTCAGCCCCTCATAAAGATCCTTTGAAGGCTGATCCATGGCTTCGATTACCGCTAAGTTAATCCCCATAGGATCAACGAGGTCCTCGTAAAGCAATGCACTAATCAGTTCAGCGCCTTGGGTGTAACCTCGATTCAGTACACCTAAACGATACGCAGCCCGAGGACTGAATAATACGTCGACGAGTTGCCGGTTCGCATTTTTCTGGAACGCCCAGAAAGGAAAAAAGATATTCATGATCCAGTGCCGGTCAATCTTTGACATCGACCCCGCATAGTCGTACAGCGCATCAATCGTCAGTCGCGCTGCTTTTCGAGGATCGACACCCATCTCAACCAAGGTCATCGCGGCGCCATATCTTTCTCGTTCAGACCAGCCTTCAGCTATGTCCTCCGCAATTTTGACCCACTCTCGAGTTGTGGGGGCGCCAGGTATCCGCATTAAACCAGAACGTCGTTGGCTATCAGAAGTAAACATCTCCCCCGAAACACGAATTTTAGTGCCCAACTCAGCCGTATCGAACGACGCGGACAAACCCTCTTCAGCAAAAACGCGCCTCAAATCAGTATATGCATGCGGGATGCCATCAACGACCATGAAGCCCTTACGTCCATCGAGTACCGCGTTAAGGTCGCCACGCCACTTCGAGGCGCGAGTCAGAGTTGCCGCCCAATCAGCGCCCTTATCTCCAGCAGTCGTCAAGGCTGCGCGCAAGAGTTCGCCCGCATCGTCCTTCCCAGCCTTCTTAGCCACCATCAAAAAAGATTGAGTGATTGGATTGGTGAAAAAAGTCTGCGGTAAAATTCTTATCGTCGAAATAAACGCGGGGCGAAACCCAACTATCTGACCCATTTGATTAAAGTGGTCCATAGTATTCATCCAAAAGTATCGTGACTTCAGGAGAAAATGTCCGCGAACCATTCGAGTCTTTAAGTATCGTGCCGTCCACGCCATGGCTAACTGACTATGTGACTCAGTCTCTCGAATACCCTTACCGAGAGCTTCGAGCATATCGCCGCTAAAGGTTTTTAGTGTCGGGTCGTTGGCTTGCTCTAAAGCCATCGAGAGTTTTTGCCTCGCAGATTTGGGGACAAAAAAGTCTAATCCGTCCAACGAAGTAACTTCTAAGAATCGAGGATTGTAGCCATACACCCGGAAAGCTGTTTGTACGGATCGAAGCTCCTCAACACTATCTAAGCTCTCGCCCATAACCCAGCGCTTAAAGTTGTTAGCTGTTTTCGCATCAACAGCCACACCTAAACCAACCCAATCCAGGCGAGCCTTAGCTGCCTGACCATGGCCCGCAATTAAGACCGCGACACGATTAGCAACAGGTGGGTCAGTCCATTTTTTGCCGACCTTAAAATTCGCCTCAACTTTTTTGTACAAGTCCTCAAATGCTTCCGCAGAGCTACCCGCAAAGGACTTCTCATTCCGAGCTGTTTTTCCCGTGATGTAAAAAATGCTTTCCAGAACATCTATATGTTTCGACTGAATGCTGTCCCCTGCCTTAAGTCCTGTGGCCTGAAAGATTTCTCTCAAGAGGGGGTCCCCACTAGGATTAAACACAAGGGCTTCAAACGCGTCGACCGCTTTTTTCGTATCGCCATCGGACACGGATAATTTCTTTCCGATTGGGCGCCGGACTATATCTTGCAGAAAATCAAAATGGGCAGCATTTACCGCCGTCGTGTCCCGCATAAACTTTAGAAAATAAGTATCCATGGTTGCAACGGCGGAGCCCATTTTATCGTGGCCCGCACTGAATGCGTTTCGACCGGACTTAAACTTGATATTGGGCTCACCTACGATGAAACGAACAAGTTTCAGGTAGTCGCCCTCTGAAATTATTGTGACCGAATCACCGATACTTTGCTGAGTCATGCGGACACCAGCCATGATGCTCATACGCACTTTCGGTGGAAGGTCTCGCATATCATCAAGTACGTCATCTCCGAGATACATAAACCGTGCAGCTTTCGCAATTGGTTTCGACTGCTTGATGTACTGATCAATTATTTGAGTCGGGCTAAGCTCTTTGATCGCGTTTACTTGACTCTCAACTGCAATCTTTCTTGTCGCCGGATCGCTCACCATACGCTTACGCGTAGCAAAAGCTGCCGCGCCACGGCCAAAATCAAGTAACGTGTACGACGATCCCGTCGTCGGAGACAGTAGCCCCCCTAAAGATATTGGTCCGGGAAGATCAATCGTGACCTCGAGGTCAGGATTTTTTGCTTGTTTTGTCGCCGCATCAACAACGAGTTTCTTTAACTCTTTTACCGATATTGGATAGCCAAGTCGATTGGATTCTTGAGCAATTCTAAGGAGATACTCGTCCCCCACCTTGTTGGGTAAGTCATCCAGTAAGGCTCGTTTTAGCAGCTTTAGAAGATTAGGGGCGCTTTCCCGAGAGGGCTTCTGCTCCGCGAGTAGCCCAGAAAAAACCTTTTCGATTTCTGACGAGGGTGCAAACTTAGCCCCCTCCGCCTGAGCATTTTTCGCCGACGCAAAACTACCGAGAACCCGGTTCATCACACTCTTAAAAGCCGATGTCGTATCTGGCGTAGGTGGTGGTCTCCCACGCGCAAAATCTGCAAACGCCTTAGCAAAAGCCTCTTCTGCCTTAGCGATAACTGCCGGGTCCTCGGCAATGAACGCTGCCCCCTGATGCTCAACGGTGATGCCTTTTGTGCCCAACCACTTAACAACCTTACCCATTTGATCCGTGTCTAGTTCTCGACGCGCAACTTTATTGATCTCTAACATGAAGTCTTCGATCGTCGGAGCTTCTTCCATCGCCCGAACAACTTTCTGCGTGTCTTCTACAAAGTCACCGAGATCGCTAACGTCAACGGGCTTTTTAACTTTACCAGCCTGCAAAAGGTCATCGGATACTTTCGCCAGGTCATCCTTACCTATCATGAATTGAACAATGTCTGACCCGTCACCGGCTTTCGACTCTATCCGATTAATCGGAATACCTTCTTTTATTAGTCGATCGTAAACACGTTGAGCCTCTACTGATGGGTTTACGTCACTGGCAAAATCGAGCCCCTCTTTCTTGGCCCGCTGCAGAGCAACCTTGTAAAGTGACGTAGCAATACCCTTTTTCTGTAGTTCTCTTGGAAGCTCAATAGATTTAACGTTGAGCGTTCCACCCTCTACTTTGACGAGCATCCCAGGGATAAAGTCTACGTCCTCAGCCAAAGACAGGGTTTCTTCCGCCTTACCTGCAGATATTCGACGAAGGTTTTCGATCTCTGCAATTCTTTGATCTCTAATGCTTGCCGCTAACCGAAGACGGCCCTCAGCGAGGTCACGCTTAAACATCCGAACTTGGATACCTGCAACACTGATTACTTCAGTGTCGGGTGAACTCTCCATGATTGACTTAATTACAGCACTTGGCTCGTCTAACAGACCGCGCACGGTCGGCGAGTTTGCCGCCTCCAACGCATCGAGTTCGTCGATTGCCGACTCAAAATCTTTCTGCGCGTCAACTACTTTTTGTTTCGCTCGCTCATGTTGAGCCGCGACCTCAGGATTTTTACGGAGGTACTCATCAGGCAAAAACTTCTTTGTCTTTTCGTTTCGAGTGATAGTTTCAATTAAAGAAGACTTTCGCATCTTCGAATAGTTTTTGATGCCGTTAGACTTTGCCAGCCGCTTTAGCTCTTTGACCGTTTTCGTCGCCAAATCAGCGGTGAAGTCAGTCATATCCTGAGCCTGAATACGGGAAGCCAGGTCACCCGCAAAGTCCCGCACCTCTTTTGAGGTCAACAGTTCTTCGCCAAACGCCATCGGAGAGAATCTAGGGTCGGTGATGGTCCCGCCAGCCACATCGGCAGCAGCGCCCACAGTCGTGTACTTACGCTTGAGGTCAGGAATAATGTCCCGGAAAGTACGGGTGTCGTAGATAAGCTCAACACTCTCGCCAGTCGTACGCTGAATTGCTTTTAAGCGGTCATCGAGGTTCCGGGCAACATGCAATGCAGCATCACCACGCATAGCGGGAAAAGCCTCCTCAAGTTGGCTACGAAACATAAGAGCCGTGGCAGAAATTTTATCGTTACCAATTTCGTCGTATCGGCTTGTTACTGCTGTAATAACTGGCTTGATGTCTATCTTTCGTTCTTCCGCCAGAGCCGTGCGGACAAACGCGTGAGCCGCGCCCCTAGACTCAGCTATTCCCGCCAACGACTTAGTTACGGTCACCAATTCCTGGTTTAAGTCCGCAGCCTCTAGAGCCTTGTCGGAACTCTTTTTGATATTGACGGCGGTTTTGTGGGCATCGTCTATCTTTAGATAGATATGATCCATTATCGTGCGGCCCTTGATTAGCTTGACGGGCAACTGCTTCAAATACCCTGTAATCTTCTGCTCAAAAGCTTTCGGGTTCTCGATAAGCATCGTAGCCGCAACCGGACTGTGAAAAAAGTCATACATGCTGTTGATAGCATCAGTAACTTCCATGGATTGCCCCGGTGATTTACCTCGGGTAAACTCACGGCGCATAAGCTGCTTCCTCAAGCTTTCTTCGATTGGCGCCACAGCGTCAGTCAGAACCTGCCTAAAGTAAGCGCCTTGGGTAGTTTTGTCCTTGACGCTTGTCGCTAAGTCTTGGAGGCGCTCGATCTTACGGCTGATGTCAAAAAACTCATTGTAGTCAACTATTTGAGACGCAGACTCACCTCGAGTGATCACGCGCTCAACCGACGGGTGAACGTAATCTCGACTTAAACCGAACTTCGAAAACCCTAAAACGTCATCAAGTTTTTCGGTCTCGCGACCACCCATTGTCGGAAGTTCTCTCGCAATCTCTAATGCGATATTGCTGTCTGTTCGGTCAACTTCGACCATGACTGGTTTGAGTTTATCGCGGACACGTCTTTCCGCTAGTTCGGCATCAGCAACCGCAGCTTTAGCTTCATCGAGCAGCTTAATTCCCTGGTCATAGTTCCCTGCCGCGAAAGCTTCTTCTGCCTTATTGACCAACACCTGAGTGTCGATCATACTTGTCGCCGCAGTGCCCATGTCGTCTAAAGCCTGGGGAAGTTGCCTCCGGTTGACGACGCGTGAAATCACCTTTACGCCCTCACGAGTTTTAGACGCAAATTTAGCAAAACCAAGCGTTGGGTCTGGAGCTAAGATGTCTATTCCCGCGCCCACAATTCCAAGCCCTAATGCGTTCAGGCCACCTTCTTTCGCGGCATCCGTTGACAAGAGTAGCTTTGTAAAGTCTTTCGCCGTTCGGATGCCCTCGAGTGATCCTTCTTTGAACGCCTCGACAACAGACTCGCCTTCAGGGCCATTAAGCACTCGGTCTATTCCGCCTGCCCCGATACTCAAATGTAAGTTTATTTTATTAAACACTGAGTCTAAGTGCTGCTCGCCGCGAAAAACTGGGCGCTTCTCATTATCCAAACCAACAAGTTGAACTCGGTTTCTACTGGCCTCGTGAAAGAATCTACGCCAGTACCCATCGCCCTTACCGAATCTTTTCTCGCCCATCAAGTTGCCGGGGTCCATAAACTCGTAGGACATAAACGCAGGCACACCAACTTTGTTCGTCGTCAAAAACTTCGCGTAGTGATTCCGATTGCGGACCAACATCTCGTCTCTGATTTTCTTCTCGCGTGAACCCTCAATATCGGCGTTAAGCATAAACTCAGTTACGGACTGACCCAGATCCTGTGCTGCCTTTGCCGTGTCATACTGTAGCCCCGCCTCCATCGTTTTCTGAAACGCAGACTCCGCAAATATGTTGTGGATGCTATTTTCGCCGTACTTGGCGACAGCGTCCTGCATAATCTTCGCACGCTCAGGATCAGACGAAACTTCGGGGTTTAGAAGCTCCTCAACGTCCATCTCAATTTGTTTGTACGCATCTGTACCTGGTGCCGCGATCTCATTTTGTACGTCACCGCCAGCAGACTCTTCGTCCGTCGTGTATACAAATTTACCTCGGATGCCATGCTTCAAAATGTTCAGCACTTCATCGCGCTTTTCACGATCTTTCGCAATGATACTCTTTGCTTTAGGCGAACTCTTCTCAGCCTGACCGAGCAATCGCTTGGCTTGCTTTAGAAAAGCTTGCCGCTCTTTTATTTTCTTCTCGGTCTGAAGCGCAGGCTTCTCAAACTTGAGCATAAACTGCTTTGTAAGCTCATTTGCGTCAGCTTCAGGATTACGAAAACCCTCCAACTCATCGCGATCCTTTATCGCCTTAAGAATATGACCCATCTGGAATCGAGGATCTTGAAGCTGCTCAACGGTAAACCCTGAGCCCTCGCCAGAACCCCCGCGATTAAACTGCCACACCCCGTGAGAATCTTCGTCGCCAGGAGATTTCGCAGATGGATCGAGCTTGCTTTCGGCAAAACCGTTGGCCAAAATAGCCGCCATCTGGTCACTACTCAGGCCAGCACCAGAGCCCATCTCAAACACAACTTTAGCTACTTCAGCGTGGCGCTTAGACGGCTCTTTGATTTTCTTAAAGTCAATCGCCTCGGACTTGTACGCTTTCCTTAAATCATCAACACTGTAGTCATACTCTTTCTCATATGACTCAACTCGCCTCTTACCGAGATTCTTGATCTGCTTACCGCGAGTATGAGTAATACGTTTCTTTCGAAACTCCTTCATTGCATCTTTTCGCGACTCAAGATGTGCTGGCTCAAAGGCAACGGTACCCTTATCTTTCAACGCCTCGAACGCGTCTGAAGGAGCCATACCCTTGCGTCCCACGGACTCAACAAGCATACCAACGTCAAACCCTTGATTCGCCGCCGCTCGCGCAAATTGTTTCTCGGTCAGGCCCAAGCTTTTGCTGTGCTGGCTCATGATTTCAGGAAGCGACAGTAACGCGGCTTCAGATCTACTCGAAACATCTGGGCCGAGAGCCACCTCTCGCTGGTTTTGAATTGTCCCGGCGAGAACGTAAGGTTTCAAGTCGATGTTATCGAACTCTATTTCCTCGTCTTCCGACTCAGCAGAATCGATAAGACTATCAACCTCAGAGACGGGTTCAATTTTTTGTGTCTTATCAGCCATTAGATACCCTACTTAACCCCCGTCCCGCTGCGATCTGAGGAAGAGATTTTGATAAACGTCCTGGTACTTACTCAAAGCCATGGCCAGATGTTCCGTCCGCAACTTTGATCGTCGCAACTCAGGTCTCAAAGCGTCAGCTTCGGCCTTCATGTTATCGTAGTCTTCCCTCATTTCAGTTAGTTTGACGCTACTACTTTCCTCGCCGGGAACAGTATCCGTATAGTCCTGCAACACTAATTTAGCTTCGTCCGACAAAGGGCGAACATTACCTACATTAGAGATACTCCCATCCGGCTTTCTCGGCATAATCTCATCAATTAATTTCATCGCATGCTCACGCTCAGTAATTTTTGCCTGTGTAGCGTTACGCTCAGTATTTGCTTTGTCTACCTTACGCTGAATATTCGCAATCCCCGCCTCCAGACGAGCGCTTGGATCTTCCCGATAAATAGACGGCGCACCACCGACAAACATTTTGCCCCGCGATATTTCCATCTCGTCAGCTTCGCTCGTGAATGGTGACATATCTTGCTTACTTAGCCCGTAACGAGCACGCTCATCGATGGCCGACACAGGGGTCGGACTCTTAAAGGGTGCTTGGACTTTAGGGACGATAATATTACCTTGCTCCAGGTCATCCTCAGAGACCGGTTGCGCAGCCAATGAGGGTCGATCGTTCCAACCAAGAGGAGCGTACCATCTTGAACTTTTGCCTGTTTTTGTAGGCTCTATGTCCGTCGCGCCACGAGATTCGTAAAATTCTGTTCGTTCTTTTTCTTTACGCGCAACCTCTGCCTCTAATGCGACACGTCTTTCTTTACGTTGTTCAAAGCTACTAAGCGCTGTCGGAGGCTCTTCCGGGTCCGCGTTAATTACAATCGGCTCCTCCGTCGGCGGTGGTGGAGGTTCATCCTCATCACCTTCAATAGGGTCCCTCGACGGACCTGAAGATGTAACCGCTGGTGGTCCCTGGGAACCAACCTCAGCCGTTGGCGGTAAATCAACCTCAGCCGCCACAACCGGTGGTGGCGTATCGTCACTATCGACCGCCGAGATAATCCTACCGGGATCACCAAGGTTTGACTTTACGGCCGCTACCGCAACTTTAACTGTTCCTCCTCCGGGTCTAGGCATTTTAACCAAGCTCCTTCATGTCGCGCCGATTTTTTTGTGTCGCAAAAGCCTCGGCCATGTCAACAATCGTCGGCTGTCCTGGGGTTTTAGCCTCTTCTTTCTTCTTCTTTTCTGACGCAGGATCGTAAGGTAAAAAAGCACTCAGCGCGCCAGAAATATCTTCGGTATGCTGATCCCGGTCGTAGTTCTCTTCGCGACTCTTCTTTCGTGCCGCACTCTTCTTTTGACGGTCAGACAGCTTCTTTGCTGCAGCGCCTATGTTCGTCGCCTTCGGAGCCGGCTTCGCTGCCGTAGCCGCGTAACTGGGGGTCGTTGTGGTTGTTGGTGGGGCGGCCATTGTTATTCTCCTCCTGATTGTGGCAAGAGCGGGGTTGGTTGGTTTAGCACCCCACGAGCCTTCCGCTGAGCTTCCAGCTTATCTGCCATCTCGATTTTTGTCCGCTCGTTCTCATCTCGCTGATCAGCTATCTCATCCTGGGTCGGCGGCACCCCTGATTTGCCTGGCGGAACAGCGGATACCACCTTACCTGACTCGGCTCCAACCTGTCCTTCGATGACCTCATCATCATTCTCCTGTACGCTGAACACCCCACCCAAATCCTCAAGAGATTTTTGTTTCTTTTGTTCCTCTTCTTCTTCTTTCTTAGCCGCAAACTTCTTTGGAGTCACCAACTGTTTGAGAACGTCTCCAAGCTTTGCCCGCTTCTCATCTTCTTTGGCTTCTGGCTCTTTCTTCTTTTTGAGGTGTGCCTCCATATCAAAACCCGTAAAGAGATCGGTCTTGTCTGCAAGGGCTGCTTTTTGCTGAGCCAATTGATCCGACGTAGGCTTTGGTTTCGGCGTAGGCTTTGGTTTCGGTGCGGGGGGCTCTTCTGTAATAGCTTTCAGGTCAGCATCACCGAGGTCGTCTGGTGGCCGCTCTACCGGGTCTCCAGGAAAGTCAAACCCTGTGGGTGCCGGCCGGTACGTTGTTTCCCCGTCTGACCCTCTTGTCGTAACAACTGAACTCGGCTGAGATGTCCGCTTCTGTAATCCTCCATCGGGACCAACTACCCAACCCACGGGAATTTCTGGGGTTGGGGTACCGTCTTCGAGTGCTTTTGAGTTAGCGGCATTCCAAGCCATGCGAATGTTTTCGTCCTCAACATCCTGACGCGGGTCGCGATCATAAAACTCGTCGCGCTCATCCTGTTCCTCGACCCCACTTCGATCATGTCGGCTCGACACGTCACCCAAGGGCGGATCATCGCCTCTCTCGGCGCCTGCACCATCACCAAAATCAACCTTTCCACCGGGTGTTGTCAGGTTGGCACGGGTTATCTCAACATCAATTTCAGACGGGCTATCATCTGGAGTGGCTGGGGGCCCAGGATCTATCGGCTGAGCAGGCCCGCGCTCTACGTCACGGAACATCTGGCCCGCAACCTCCGTCACATCACCGTACTCTGCGCCCCGTGTGGGATTAAACGTGTCGACTGCGGTTAACCCCAGCCGCTTAGGGTCCGTAGCTATTTGCCGCGCTTGATCATCTACGGGGTCAAAAACAGCCGCCTCCTCCTCAGCGTCAAACCCAAGCTCGCCTTCAATAATTTCAAGCGCAAAGTCCTCACTGTCAGAACCAAACACACCCTTAGCAAAGTCAGCCTCAGTAACGGGCCGGTACGTTATCTCCCCGTCTGACCCGGTGACCGACACAGCAACACGCCTTGGTTGCGCGCTGCGAACACGGTCAATAAGATCCGAATCGTTTTCGGGGCTAAGCTCAGCCACGCTACCTCGAGGCTCGATACGACTAACGTTGCCGTCAGAGTCAATAATGTAATCTTCTCCGTCTACAACTTTAGCGACAACTCTATCTTGAGCCAGCAACTCATCAATTTCAGGGGCTAAATCCGCATCAGTTACGTGACGGCCAGTCTTATCAATCAGATATTTGTCGCCTACCATCGCAGCATCGACTTCGCTAATTCTCGTCCGAGAGCCCTCTCTCGCGGTAGCAATCTTACCACCAACAAAAACCAGCCGGCGTTCAGCCCGCTTCACTTGTGGCGATTTCTTATCGGGCTTGCGCTCAATTACATTGATGACATCAACATCGCCGGGCTTCAAAATAAGATGCTCTGGTTGGCCGGGGACCAGAACGCGAACATGCCCCGCAGGGTCCCAAGCGTGATACTTCAGCCGTTCGCCGGTTACAGATTCACCGTTTAGATTAAACTGAACGATGTCGCCAGTTCCAATGCTTTTAAAGCCATAACGGCCTTCGCCTCGCTCCTGCTGGCGATTAAAGGCCCGGACCATGGCGAGGTCATCGCGGCCTGCAACATAACTGTCGATGTCAAGCTTACCGTCCACCAACGTAATTCTACCTAGTTCGGAGAAGCCGTTGTCCCGAGCCCAGGCAACGTTCGAAGGGCTCGACAAAACTACGGCCATTTCGCGCTTAAAGACTGCCGCTGCCGAAGGCTTTTTCGCCGCAAGCTCTTTTTGTAATGTTACCAGGCGGTCGCGAGAAGCCTTTGTCTCATCAAACTGCTTAAGCTCTTCCTGAAGCTGCACTTGATTTTTAAAGTCGAACGAGCCTCCCCTCTCCGCCGCCTCTTCGATGCTGCCCATCGCTTTAGACGCCCTGTCGACAACCGCAAGAATAGACGCCCCGTCTAATTCCTGATTATCTAATTCCGTCGATGCCGTACGGGCCTCATTGAGCTTGTTCTGTACTTCCCTTCTCGTCGTCGCAATCACGTCCGCCGACTTATTGTACAGGGTTAGTTGGTCCATCTCCCCCATGTCAGGACCCAACAGCGCCTTAACCTCACCAGACGACATCCAACCATTTACGATAAGGGGGTTGTCAGGATTCTTCCAATCCTGAAGCTCCTCGATGTTCGTAATTTTCTTCGTCCCAGGGTCGATTTTAACAACCTCAAGGCCCGGCCCCCTGCTCGACGCCTGGTTAAGCGCGTCAAACAACTTGGCTTTTGTGTTGAAGTTTTTTGCCTTGCTTATGTCAATGTATTTTTCGGGTAGCTTAAACGGGTCGGAGTCAATTATTCCCGCCCACAGGGCAGCATTCCCGGTTTTACCCTTGTAATACGTATCGGATCTCGCGTTTGTCCTCACTCGGTCGTAATAACCAGGGTTTGTCGCCGACTCGTCGTCGAGCGCTTTCTCGTTGGACTTAATCGCCCGGTCAAGCTCCACTTGAATGTTTTTACGTTCGGCTAAAGCTATGTCGACCGTCAAGCCTGCGACATACTCACCAAAACCATACTGAGTCTCGCGCCAGTCTAAAACTTGCTGGAGACGCTCGAGTCCCGCGTCAGCAATAGCCTCATCTGCCGCCTGAATTTCGCCGTGGATCTCAACTATAAGATCCGCACGCTTGGCCATGTTAAGGATTTCTTTTGCGGTTGCCGGACTAGTGTCACCCGAGGAGCGCTTGTCCATCTCAACAGCCATCGTGACCAGATCGTATCTACTCATGCTAAATTCCTTACCTTAAAAATCAACCCACCGGCGCCGCGTCCGTGCCATGATCCGTCATAGGTTGCGTATTTACACCGCCGCTGCCGGCAGTACTACTATCTTTGCCGCTGAGATAGCCACCTTTCGCTAGTGCCGTACCCGTCTGAGCAGCCCAAGGGGATAGACGCTCCCACATTCCGGGAGTGTTGTACTGCATGTTCGCAACATTTGAGCCCAAGCCACCAAGAACATTACCGTACGAGGTTGTGAGTTGAACGTCGGATGCCTTGGCCTGCGCCCCAGCCATATCGCCGCCCCGTTGAATACCTAACTTAGATGAAGCAAGTGTATTCAGCCTACGCTCAGCAAGTTGATCGGCTACATCAAACTGAGTGCCCGGACCATAAGGACCCTGTCGCTCCTGCTCAAGAGCCGCCCGATCAAACCTGTCCTGCGCAGCCACCGCACGAGCAACGTCCTCATGCTGGTCCCGCATACTCGCGTCTGAGGGCCCGTAGTCATCTTTCGTTAACCTTGCCTGCGCGGGGTCGACTGATGCTTTATACGCGTCCGTAATGTCTTGCTTTCGACCTGCCTCAAAGTCTGCAGTAGCGGCAATTGCCTCTTTCTGGCGCTTGTTTTTATCCCACGCTGCCTTTACACCAGCGGCTGCTACAGCGCCCAACGCGATTAAGCCGAGGACGGCGTGGCTTAGTTCAGGATTGGGCTCACCGCCCTCGAACAAACACAAACCAAAAAACGCAGTAAGTGACGCCCACGTAACTAAATTAAATTTAGGTATTAAAATGCTCACACCCACACCTCAGACTACGCAGATTATAACAAGTTTAGCACTCGAGCGTTCCGAATGCCGAAGCTAACCTTACCCACGAGGTTAAAGTAACCTCTTCCCGTGACTATCGTTTTGCCCGGCACACCCATATTTTGCAGGTACACGCCCGCACCATCAGGGCTCTTGACCAAGCACTCAACCGAGATTTCGTGGTAACCTTTAGCCAGTGTGGTTGTGTGGTGTAGGTCAAACTGAGTAGCCGTGTGCATCTCAGACGCAACGTAATTTGGATTTCCGCCTCTAAGAGCCTGCGAAAACTCTTCCGCACCCGGGGGGAGTTCGGGTAACGACTTGGCGTTGAGCAACTCTACCGTAAGATGAGCGATCCCGTCGGATTTAAGCGCCGTTTTTGTCATCAACTTATAAGCTCCGACACCCGGACCTATTTGATCGGATTTGCTCACGGCTCCCGGAGATACTGGGTGAAACATGTTTTGGCCAAGAGTGCGCGTACTCGCAGGAACAACCGTGTTGTCTAACCTACAACGAACTTCAATTGGCGTCTCGACGCCTCGCGTATGTATTTCCCCCTCCATGTCCTTATAAATTCCACGCCAACAATTCCAGCTTAAGAAAAACGACCACTGGAGTAACGACACGGAGGTCTCATACGGCTGATACCACCTCACCGAACAGCCGGGAACCGTAAAATAATTTGTCGCGTCTTTAATATCAGAAATACCGTTACCGTAAATCGTCGCCGAAGACAGCATTGACTCACTTCGAGCTAACGAGGCTTGCTCGGGTTGGATGTGGTAGTCTTTAAGTTGAAAATTGTCGTCAAGGTTGGCTTGGGTCAAGCGACCATTCGCCGTAGACATCAAACCCCGATCGAGGCCCATGTCCATAGAGCCTAAGTGAGCGTACGTAGACAAGGTATACGGATCGTTTGTAGAGCTAAAAGTTTTTTCCGACAGTAAATCTTCGCCTGTAACGGGAAGCGGAGGCAAAATAATTATGGGCATCGTAAACTCACTTCGTAATCTTAATTGCGGTTAACCGACTGTTTCCATAATTTACCCGTACACCGTCCAGTATTTTTCTGCCCCCGACCGGAGATACCCATCCACCATATAGGGTCGCTCCGTCTTCGTCCTCTCTTTGATTCTCCGGGCTATACCCCGACGTCCACCTACCAGGGCACATGGTTGAGGCGAAACCACCAAATTCTGAAATTGTAATGTCTGTAGTTCCGGTATTCTCGATCACCTGCATAATTGGGACGTTAATGCCCAAGTTACTAGGTTTCAGTCGATTACCTCTTCCCTGAATAGTGGGGGCGATGACGTCCCAATGCTCGTTGCCCTGGAAAAACGCAAGGCTCTCATCCTCCGAGCCATGCACCCCCGCCCACCCCGAAACATAATCCCAGACCTCACCAGAATCTAGGCCGATCGGTAATGTACGCGACTTAGATGCGGTAAATGACGCTGCTCTGTTAACCCAGTTAAATGAGTTAACCATCGCGGGAACACAGCCCGAACCGATTACCCAGTTACCGGCTTTTTTATACCCGATAGCAAAAAGTGCAAACAAATCCAAGTACCTTTCCGCAACCAGATGGTTTCCAAAACTACCAAGGCGACGACTGATCTTTCTACATTCTCCAGGACTCGTATAAATCAAGTTCATTAAGTCAAATGCTTCCTCGGAATACACCGGATTAATGCCCCGAACTTCGACATCCATCATAAGAATCAATTTTTCGTTCGGACGCAAAACTTGTTCGTCCGTGGGAACTACAATTGACAGCTTTACCTCATCGTTGTCCTGCAGATGACTCCACCCAGCATCGGCCCCCGCCGTACCGTCCGCCCAACCACCTGAGAAGACCGCATCGGGTAAAACAGTGTTAAGGCGATCAGCATTCATAAACCCCGGAAAAGGTGCTATTGAGCGCGATTTGCCGGAATCGTACCGCCCGAATGAGCTTACGGTCAGCGGCGACTCAATCGTATCCGAAAGGCTGTAAACAACTTTACTGGGTAAGTAGTCGTTAGAGAAAACATTATCGTCGATATTAGCTGATTTTACGTTGTTTAAATCGGCCGCTAACGCTTCACGCGAATCCCGTATGTTCACGTCCGTCAACCTATCTTCCGTTAAAAAACCTGGAGTATTGCCTACGTCACCATAAACAGAGTCCGAGTCAGAGTTAGGTTCTTGCCTCGAAGGGTAAACCGGAAGATCGAACGCTAACAAACGGCGAGAAAATACACCCACAAAGTCGCCTTGACTAAACTTACTTTTTTTCCGCTGCAATCGCCGAGCAACTATCTCAATCGTGTGCTCTCCGGGCTGCAGTTCAACAACAGCGCCGAGCCTCACGGGCATCACTTCGGGGCCGTAACTAACGGCTCGATCGCTGCGCAGCTTTTGGCCTGGGCGTGAGTTAGAACTATCCCCATAACCAGAACTACCGCCGACGGACCTCTGGCCGAATACAACCCCCGACTCGTTGTAGCCAGGAACCAGTGTTTCTAGAATGCTCGGATCAGAATCTTTTTCGTCGTCATCTTTTTCTATCGACGGAATACTATCGGTCACACTAAGGCCGTGAGACGACTCTTCAAACGGTAACCGTTTTCCGGTAATTGTTTCCTCAATAATTTTACCGTCGACACGAAGGGCAAACTGAACCAAGCTGGGAAAGAATCCCTTGGATATATGATGCATCCCTTGACGGCTTGGCGCCCGCCGTTCTCCTCTCGTTGTCGGCTCATTTAGTGGGAACGCATAGTGGGCTTCGTTGTTAACCAGGTTTTCGGCGTCGTTACTCGTCCTCCCATCGGGCAAAGACTCCCAATCTCTCGAAGGACCGATCAAGTCTAGCACGGCCCTCTCCGACTCTAACGATTCCTCCATACCCTCCCATGTGTCACCGGAATCGGGAGTCGTAAGGTCTGGGTTACCTTCGTAGCGTCGATCACCTGAGATCCACGGGGGCTTCTCTTCGTAGAAGCCTTGCCAGATATACTGAACGTAAGCTGAAATCCAAACATTAGATTGACCCGTCGTAAACGTTATTCGTTGAGAGTCAGACAAGTCAGCGCTCTTAACCGGTGACCAATCACCGCCGTTGCTAACAATCGACGGATACGCATCAGCATCAGTCGGTGAAGCAAGAGTGCGGCGAAATGTCACCCCATCAAGCTCAACAAAATTTGGTGGTGTTCGGGAATTAAAGATATGCAGGTCCTTTACCATCCTGTATTGGCTTTCAATGCTGCTCGAATGAACCTTGAAATACGCCCCTTCGGCAACACAGGGGCCTGTTCGGCTTCCGACATCGATACCGAAGATGCTCAAAGGGCCGCCAAGAGGACGATCTGGATGAACGCGAAGCCCAGCTTTTAAATTTTGGGCGTTAAAATTCGTACGGTCTAAGCGACCCGAAACCAATTCTTTAACGGGCTGAATATCCTCGTTAAACTCTTTTGGATCAAGAATATCTCGTGTACGCAGAAACCTACGGGGGAAAATATGGGGCATTGTTATTTATCCTGCCTAAAGGGTACGCGGCCCAAAGGTGCGCCCTTAGTTGCGATACTCGTGTCAAAAGCAAAAGCGGCAATACTCAACCTCCCAAGCTCCCACGAAAAATCTGACTCATCACTACCAGACAAGACGATCCGCTTTTCCAATTCCTGCTTCGCCTCGCCCGCGTCTCGAAATAGATAGCGCCAACCAATTAAATCCTTGCCCATGACCGTACGCGTAGTCGGAGCTACCGGAGATGGACTACCCACAAGTTCAATCTCAAAAGCCCACGAATTAGCGTTCTGAATGTCTACTGGAATTTGACGCCAAAAAACGCGGGGGTCTCTAGTTCGAGCTTCACCAATGACGGCGTTAGCCGCCACATCAGCGATAATCCCCGAGCCATCATCGGGACCATGAAGTAACACATCATGCATTACAGCTATAGGTTCCCACGAACCGTTCCGATAAAGCCGTACCGTTGCGTTACCAACCCAAGAATCAAGCATTCCGACATAAAGGCTTCGTACGTTAGTCGGAACTAAACCAAGATTACTAGACCGCAGCCACGCTGAACGGTAACGAATTCTTCGAGGCGGCCCAAAATAGTCGGTTGACTGACGGTCTAAAACAAAAATTCGAGAAAACGAAACCTTACCGTTAAACTCCAGACCCAGAGGCGGTGGTGGACTCGACAACGCTACGTTTATCTCTCGGGGGTCGGCCCCTACAGCAACAGTGGTTCGCGTGTGGTCAGCAAGAGAGCACATGTCAGCGATAAAGATACCTAAAGTCTGGCGACGCCAATATAATCCGTCAAAGCAGAGAATTATGTTGTTACGCGAGAATCCTGTTCCTGTAACCGCGCAGCGATACTCTCCGGTATGGGTATCAATAACCGACGCGGCCCGAAACAACTGGCTTGAGCTTAACTCTTGAGTAAAAACCTTATCGATAGAAGTACTGATTTTAACGAGCGAGCCGTCTAATTTTAACGAGTAGAACCCATCTCGAGCGAGCCAAACGAGACTACCATCACGCAGAGACTGAATCGATTTCGACGCCACACAACCCACGCCAGATGAAAGCGGTCGAGGTTTAGCGAAATCATCGCCAATCAAATAGGTCGAGTTTTCGGTGAACGCAACCAAATTGCCGTTATGTGACGCCAACGCCGTGACCGCAGCCCCGTTGCTGTCAGGGTAGATATACTCAAACTTATTGAAGGTTCCCGCAAATCCAGGCTGGGAGCGGCGAACAATCCCCGGTGAACCAGGAACGTTGCCGATTACAAGACGTCCTTGATGGGCGCAGGCAACACGAAAGACAGGGACCGCAACAGTTTCGGTCCACTCAGGGCCCAGATCGCTGTCGGCGTGGTTATCGTCATAGTAGAACTGTCTCGTGCCCGGAACTCGGTCGAGAAATCGGGGCGTCGATTCTTTGTGGCGCGTATCGGCGGATCGGAAAATTCGTGTTGCTACAGCATGTTCGGGCAGTTCCCCCGGAGACGAGACTAAAAACCGTCGGGTGAGGTCATCAATTTCAGTGCCCATAGGCAAGTCTCTTGCAGACTTTGAAACGCCGTCGACGGAAATATTGTGTAGCGGGCCATCATCATCGGAACCAACAACAGTAGAGCCCACGGGGTAAAATGGGTCCGCTTGATTGGTATGTAGGGTTGCCGGGTCGCTCGAAATAGAAAATTCAGACAGATTCCCGTTGATATCCTCGTATTGGAAATAGTAATACCAAGATCCTTGCAACAGCGAAGCCTTTTGGCCTGCAAGTTCATCTCCAGGCGTACCTATGCGGCCCTTCCAGGTGTACCCCATTGAGTTAGGGTAGTAGTTTGGTGCCTCGTCATAATCAGGTTGCCCTGGAGAGGACACAGACGGCGACCCGGCTCGACGAGCAAATCCCAGAGGGGTCGCGCTACCGTCGTACGTAATTACTTGAGGTGCGTCAATTCCGTTGGTGTAAATAATTTGATCTTCGATCACAACATATTGATCGAGATTAGCCGACTCAGGATTAACCGTTAGCCCGGAAAGCAGTACTTCGTCAGCAGCAGCCTGGTCACCGTTCCAAAAATACATACGGGAACCAATTCGGTACAACAAAACATTAACTGAGCCTCGAAGCAACGAGGCCGAAAAAACGCTAAACGGCTCGCCTGTTTTAAACCCCACACGCGGATCACCACCTACACTTGAGGTAATGCCGATATCCGTGGTGCTAACCTCAACCGGCTTCTCCACAGCCTCAAAACCCGTACTCTCAGTAACGAAAATCTGACTTTTAATCCTTAGGATAGACGGGCCGACGACACTCTCTAGTATGCCGTCAGCCCCCACTTCCAGGTTCTCAACCAGCCACCCAAGGGGCAACGGAGAAAAAGTCTGGCGCCCCTCCCCCGGAGGAATAAAGACAGTATTAGTTTCCTGCTCCGTCGGTCCACCCACAGAATCACCTCATCTATAGGGTAATCTCATACTGCTTCTGCTTCCATGCAGAGGACAACTTATCAAAAATATTTTCTGTGCCCTTCAAAGTAGGTTGAGACTTAAGTACGCGAGAGCGCCAAGACATGTACTTCTCATCAGTCCAAGGCGCGGGTATGTCAAATACCATTTCGCGATCAATCTTCTGAGCCTGCTCAGGATCTTCGATAACAGCACCCTTAGTATCGTCTCGAAGAATCGCTGCCGGTGGCGCCCAACCAACTTTCTCTTCGTCGTACACCCAGCCCACAGGCATCCAGTCATGAACCGATCTGTGCTCTACGGAACCACTTACGAACTCGATGCCATTCTTAGTCATCAAGGTTGCCGTCCACATATCGGCTGTGGGATTCGCGCTCACGACACTTACCACCATGGCTTCCTCATATTGACGAATCAAAGTTAGCCGGAACATAACGTCACCGACCGTGACTCGGGGAATGGAGGTTAGCGTGGGATAAAACTTTTGATTCATAAATGCCTCTTAATCTTCTAGTTGAGTTGATCCGAATGTACCGTAACGGTTCCTCGAAGAGTAACCCGAAATTGAGACCGGCTCGACAATTCGTCCCGTATTTGCATACCGATCGCGGAAAACACGGACCAAATCTTGGTATCGGCTCAAGTGAGCCTGCGCACTTATTTGGTCATTCCCATCAACTAAACTAACGTAATACAATGCCAACTCAATCAAAGTCGGGACGGCTTCGGGATGAATCGGCGCAGTGTCCTGATCATCGACAAATTTCTTCGGTAATCGAGTAACTCGAAAATCCATTTCATATCGGTCATCTTGATGAGGGAAAACCTGCCAGGCATAATAACCTGTGCTGTGCTTAAGGGTTCGATGGTAGTCGTAAAGCTCTTTACCCGTCCAAATAATTCGGGCACCCTTCTTCTCCGCCTCACCCAAAGCCGTAAGCGCTGGTGTTATCGGTACTGGAGAGCTTTCAGTTGTCAGTACTGTAGGTAAGTCGAACGTTGGCTCGACCTCACAAAGCAAGTGAAACCGTTGATTCGTCTCGACATCGTTAAAGTCCCCTGTGCCTGTTCCGTCAGCATCTAAATGGGCCACGTAATAACGAATCCGCATCCCCGTACGGCCGTACCGGGTGTTGGTAGAATCCCCAAATCCCAGCATTTCGTCAATATTAGTCGCTGAAATGATCAACGCACCAGGATCTGCCGAGGGAGGCTGCGTAACCATCGTTACTGGTGACGGCGCACTCTCAAATTGGGGGTCATGAATACCTGAATATTTATTCACTCCCGTGGCTGCGGTGCCTTTATGATACGCCCAGGTAAGGCCGTAAGTACTGTCCTGCTCAGTATCACCGCCTGGAGTCACAAGCGGGGACTGCTGCCATTCCTCATCTTTTCGACCCCACACATACGTATAGCAAACCGCCCATGTTCCGCGTCGTAACCCCAATGGGTTCACCCACTTGTACTCATCTTCGAGGGGGAGTGACGCGATACCGCGCAAGTAATGAAAGTGATCTGGAGTACCTTGGGGATGATCATGCGGTGCGGGCATTTCACGGTCGATGCTGACTGTGCCGGACACATCCACCACAGTCGGAGCTTCAGTTGGTGCGGGCATCTGGAAGTGGCGTCCGCGCCAGCACCGATAAGGTCGGCCCTTCGAGTTACCTTGAAAGTCTCTCATGTCTTGACGGCCCGCGCCGCCAGTGTCGATCTTCCACACTTGTTGCCGAGACCCGTCAAAAATACGTGCCGGCTCCAATAGCTCCATCACGTCATCAGAAACGAAGAATTCAGGCTGGTGAATTCGAAACTGCAGCGCGCCAACACCTTGATTATCGGCTGTAATAAGCTCGTTATAGGGGCGATCTAAAGTAACCAAATACGCCGTGTGGCTAGTCTGGCTGGGGACGTCCAAAATCGTCTTCTTAAACCATTCAAGACACTGCCGGCGATGAATTCGACCGCTCGAGTCAGTGATCTCGATGTGCATGATGCCGTCCCACTCACCAGTAATTGTGGGTCGCCAAGTTGTTTCGCTGCCTGAGGCGGCAATACCCGTCCCCGTCGAGTCGACAAATTCTAGTAAGCGCTTGTCGTTATCCGCGCTTACAACTCGAGCCTTGACCGTGGTGTCGCTACTGACGACATCAGGTTTCAGTACGACGTGCTCTTCATCGGGAATCAATGCCTGAGGAACATCGTTCGCCATACGGTCGAGTGCAACATTAAGCGATTGAAGAATCCGCGTATTTTGCGTCTCCCCGGATGAGTCCCAGGATCGCATGGCA
>TARA_R110000744_G_scaffold1843_11_pt1 | contig 22513 bp, 21 predicted proteins | sample TARA_R110000744 | Tara Oceans TARA_R110000744 (sample SAMEA4398083) | marine metagenome | biome: Polar Biome; feature: [DCM] deep chlorophyll maximum layer (ENVO:01000326); material: water (ENVO:00002006), including particulate matter (ENVO:01000060) such as... | depth 36 m | reverse complement strand
CGCGGCAGGTTGGGCGAAAGCAGGTCCGGAACTCCGCAGGGGGGTGCGGGACCGAACCCCTTATCGCCACCGGGCTGGGCATACACGCGTCAGGTGAGCCGCGACTCTTGCCCAACCCTCTACTCTGACGAGAGTCAGAATAACACAACTCGCCTGTCAAGTGTATCGAAATCATCCACCGCAGGCCGCGACAGCGGCGAATCCTTGCCCGGGAGTTGCAGCCGGGCTATCGCTTTGCGATCACGACACCCAAGGAGATTCCGCGATGCCGCAACTCGCCCTAATCCGCCACGGCCAGAGCGAGTGGAACCGGCAAAACCGGTTCACCGGATGGGTCGATGTCGATCTCACCGATGAGGGCGTCGACCAGGCCCGCCGTGCGGGCGAGCTGCTGACCCAGGCCGGTTTCAAGCCGGATCGCGCATTCACCTCGGTCCTGACCCGAGCCATCCGGACCATGAATTTCAGCCTTGAAGGCTTGGGCCGGATCTGGATCCCTGTCGAGAAGTCCTGGCGGCTCAATGAACGCCATTACGGCGCACTGGCCGGGCTCGACAAGGATGAAACCCGAGCCAAGCATGGCGACGCCCAGGTCAAGATCTGGCGCCGTTCCTTTGATACGCCGCCGCCGCCCTTGTCGGAAGATGACCCGCAGCATCCCGCGAAGGATGAGCGCTACAAACACGTGCCGGCCGCCCTGCTCCCGAATTCGGAATCGCTCAAGATGACGCTCGAGCGCGTCGAACCTGTCTGGGAAGGTATGATCGCGCCGCGTCTGGCCGCCGGGGAAAATGTCATCATTGCCGCGCATGGCAACAGCCTGCGTGCCCTGATCAAGTTTCTGTTCGAGGTCAATGACCACGATATTATTGATATCGAGGTGCCGACAGGCAATCCCCTGCTGATCGACCTGTCCGACGACGACCTCAAGCCAGTCGCGGCCCGCTATCTCGACCCCGCGCGCGCCAGACCCCTGCCGCCCCTGCCCTGAGTCATGTTCACGTCCGCCGACTATCGCTTCATGGATGCCGCACTGGCGCTCGCCCGGGCGCAGCTCGGACGGACCGCCCCCAATCCCGCAGTCGGCTGCATCATTGTCAGCGACGGAAGCATCGTCGGGTGGGGCGCCACCGCCGATGGCGGCCGACCGCATGCCGAACGCCAGGCGCTCGATCGCGCCGGCGAGCTGGCACGGTCAGGCCGCGCCTATGTGACCCTGGAACCTTGCGCCTTTCAGGGCCAGACGCCGCCCTGCGCCGACGCGCTCGTCACGGCCGGTGTCGGAACGGTCCTGATTGGCTGTCTGGACGAACACCCGAAGGTCGCCGGTCGCGGCATGGCCCGGCTGCGCGATGCGGGCATCAGTGTCGAGACCGGATTGCGCGAGAGCGAAGCGGCCCGGCTCTATGCGGGCTTCTTCCATCGTTTGCGCACAGGCCAACCCCTCGTCTATCTCGACGCCAATCCCGCCCGCTATGACGCCGCCCTGACGCCAGCGGCCATGCGCGCGCCCGCAGCGGAACTGGATCGCCTCGGCCAGGCCGGGATGAACCGGGTCTGCGTGACACCGGGCAGTGCGCTCGCGGCCTGCCTGATCGAGGCCGGTTTGGTGCAGACCCCTGCCACAGAAGCTCATACCGCCCGTTAACACTCCTTGATTAGCTTGATGGGTCAGTGTCCTAACCAACCGGGTTGAACGCATGGCCGGCCAGAAAATCGAGCACACCCGACTCGACCAGACGCAGGTTGACCAGATCTGCGACCGGCATGAGCGGCTATGGTCAGGCCGCTCTGGCGGCGCGCGGGCCAATTTCGCCTACACAATTCTGGAAAACCTCAATCTTTCCAATCGCGAATTGTCCGACGCGGATTTCAGCGGCGCGGTGCTGCGCGGCGCCAATCTGTCCGGAGCCACGCTCAATAGCGCGACCTTCTTCGCCGCCGATCTGCGCCGCGCCTCGCTTGAGGGTGCGTGTCTGCGACGGGCGGATTTGCGCGGAGCCATCATGCGCGGCGCCAACCTGACCGGCGCCGACATGACTGAAGCCGATCTGCGCGAAGGCGCCATTGCCCAGGTCGACAAGGAGAAAGGCCTCGCCATCCTCACTCATTCGGCGCAGCAAAGTGACGCCGGCAAGGCAAACTTCACCGGGGCCAATCTGTCGGGATCGAAAATGGCCGGTATGACGGCCCAGACCGCCGATTTCACGGATGCGGTCCTGCTGGGTGCCCGGATGATCCGGGCCAATCTGCGCGGCTCATCCTTTCATGGTGCCAATCTGGAGGGCGCCGACCTGTCAGGTGCCGACCTGACCGGCGTTGATTTCACCGACAGCGTGATGGTCGGCGTCAAGACGACCATGGCGAAGACCGAAGGCATGAAGACCGATGGCGCGCTGACGAATGCGGCCGTTGGCATCGATCCGAATACCCTGGAAAACCCGGTGGCCGACCAGATTTCCGCTCACGTGACCTGGTGCGAAACCAATGGCCGCGAGGGCAAGCCCTCGCTGTTTGACGGTATGGATCTGCGCGGCCTCCACTCGCTCGCCGGCAAGACGTTGACGGCCTTCCACGCACGAGGGGCGACGCTCTACGGACTCGATCTAGAGGGCGCGCAATTGCAGGGTGCCCGGCTGGAGCGCGCTGATCTGCGCATGGTCTGCCTGCGCGGTGCCGATTTGCGCGGCGCCGACCTGACCGGGGCCAACCTGTCCAATGCTGATCTGCGCGACTGCCAGTTCGGCCCACTCGTGCTCGACGGTGACCGGATGCTCCCCGCATCCCTGGCCGGAAGCAAGGCACGCTACGCCGATCTTCGCGGTGTGGATTTGCGCCAGGCCAAGGCCACGGGCGCCGATTTCTCCTATTCTCGGCTGGACGGCGCCAATGTCCGCAAGGCCCGCTTCAGCGGCTCATGCTTCACAGGCGCGACCCTCGACACGGATTTCCTGGAAAATGTCGAGGCGATCGACGGTGCCGTCGATGTTCACGCCGCCTGACAGCGAAACACCCTGAACCGAAAAAAGAAGGGCGGCGAACCGGGGTTCGCCGCCCAATTTCGGAGGGGTATTTCAGATTCGTGCGTGGGAAAGATCAAGCCGCCTTGGTCTTGCGGGTTTCGATCAGCCGCGCGTTCGATTTTCCAGACACATCGGAAATCGCGATCTTGCGCGGCTTGGCCGCTTCAGGAATTTCGCGAACAAGACGCACGGTCAGCAGCCCGTTCAGCAATTCGGCGTCGGCCACCTCGACATGATCGGCCAGATGGAAGCGGCGCTCGAATGCGCGCTCGGCAATGCCTCGATGCAGGAAACGACGGGATTCGGTGTCATCCTTCTCCACGATTTTGCCGGCGATGGTCAGGATATTCTCCTGGACCTCGACAGTCAGATCCGCTTCGCCAAATCCAGCGACGGCGAGCTCGATGAGATACTCATTCTCGTCCAGATGCTGGATGTTGAAAGGGGGATAGCCTTGCGATTCAATCTTGGTCGCAGAATCCATCATGTCCGCCAGACGGTCAAAACCGACGATCGAGCGATAAAGGGGGGTAAAATCAACAGTTCTCATCTCAACTTATCCTCTTATTGAGCGACAAGGCCGACTGGCAAACCGCTTGCCAGCGTTGAGCCAACCCTGATTGCGCCAACGGGCCGCAACCGGGTCGCGAACCCCGTAACGGCGGCTCGCATTACCCAGATGGGAACTGATTATCACCGCTGCAAGCCCTGCCGGAAGCGCGAACGATTGCCATGCCGGCGCGCCTTCTCTAGGAGTGTTCATCCTGCTGCCGGAGAGAAATCATGAATCAGAATTTCCCGCTTGGGGTCATCGCGGCCTCGATACTGCTTGTCACAGCTTGCAGCGACCCGGCGATCGAGCCGGTCGAAAGCGAACTCCCTGCCAGCGAGGCGCAGGTCGAGACCGAGGCCGCCTCCGATGAGGCGCTTGCAGCAACACCCGAAATGACAGCCCTCGCCAATGTGCTAGCCGGCGATTGGCGCGGCGACGATTCCGACCGCGATTCGCAACGCCACCCTCTGGAAACCCTTGAATTTTTCGGCATCGACCCAACGAGCACCATCATTGAGGTCTGGCCTGGAAGCGGCTGGTATGCCGACATTCTCGGCCCCTGGATCGCCGCCAATGGCGGGCAGTATATTGCCGCGCATTTCCCCCTGAGTTCGGAAAGCGCCTCACGGCGCAATTCGCGGGCGGGCTTCGAGGCGCATGTCAGTGATCATGACATCTTCGGCAATGTCCGGATGGTCGATTTCGGTCAGAACAGCGGTCCACTGGTGGAACCCGGCACGGTCGATGCGGTGCTGACCTTCCGCAATGTCCACAACTGGATGATGTTCGGCTATGCCGAGCGCGCCTTTGATGATTTTCACGCGGCACTGCGGCCCGGCGGCTTGCTCGGCGTCGTTGACCACCGCCTGCCCTCAACCCGTGAGCAGGATCCCCAGGCCCGGTCCGGCTATGTCCAGCAGGCCTATGTGATCGCCATGGCGGAAGAGGCCGGGTTTGAGCTGGTCGCGACCTCCGAGGTCAATGCCAACCCTGCCGACACCGCCGACCACCCCTTCGGTGTCTGGACCTTGCCGCCCGTGGGACGCTCTTCCGGGAATGGTGAGGCGGTCGCGGCAGATTTCGACCGGGCGCATTATGACGCGATCGGCGAAAGCGACCGCATGACGCTGCTGTTCAGAAAACCCGAAACAGCACCGGCCGAGCCCGCTGAATGAGGCAACTGACTGAAATGGGTTTCGCGCTTCTGATGGCCGCGTTGCTGGTTTCCAGTGCCGCTGGCCAATCGGAGGCGCGTGAGGTCGGGCCGCTGGCCCGCCTGTTTCCGCATTGGCAGGAATATCTTAGCCTGCCCGCCACCGATCGCAGTCACTTCACCCTGGCCTATGTCATCGGCTCGAGCCGCAGCGTTCCGGCCGAGGAGATTCGCATTTGGTATGAGAATGGTGCGGGCGAATCCGAGCTTGTACTCGATGCCGGTGGCCAGGTCCTCAACCCACCGGATCTGAGCGTTCTCGCCGCCGAGCCCATAGCCTGGGTCAATCAACCACAGGGTGGTATGTCGGTGAGCCTGTCATTCCAGGCCAGTCTGGAACTGGGTGAGGAAATCGCCCGTCTCGACACATTGCTGGCACTGGAGCAGGCCAATCAAGCCATGCGCAGCGTTGGCGGTGTGGCGGCGTTGTTCGCGCCATCCTTCAAAACCCTTGTCTTCCTGTTCGACGGCGCCGCACCGGCGGCATGGGCGGTGCATGCCGATGGGAGTCGCACTCCGCTGATCGTGCAGGAGAGCCAGGCAGTCTACCGCCCCAATGATCGCAATCTGCGCGATGTGGATCATCTGGTGTTCGGCCGCGCACCGGTCCGGGTTCTTCTGGATTCCTAGAGGGCAGCCGCGCGCAGCCAGGCAAGCGCCTCGGCATGCAGGCCCGGGTGAGCCGCTGCCAGAACCTGGCCGCCACCACTGCAATCCCCGCCGCGCCAATTGGTAATCACGCCGCCCGCGCCCTGGACCACGGGGATCAGGGCCTGGACGTCATAGGGCTGCAGCGCACTCTCGACTACCAGATCGACCCCGCCCTGTGCGAGCATGGCGTAAGCGTAGGCGTCATAGCCATAACGCGACAAGCGCACTGCTTGCCGCAGACCATCGAAAGCCTGCCATTCGGCGCCCTGGAACAGGAAAGCATCAGTGGTGGCCAGAATGGCGTCTGCCAGTAGGGCGGTCTTTCGCGTGGAAATCGGCAGGGATTGCCCGCCCCTCGAATAGCTCGCGCCACCGGGCCAGCCGGTAAAACGTTCACCGATATGCGGCTGGTCGATCAAACCGATGCGCGGGCGCCGGTTTTCTGAAAGTGCGATCAGGACCGTCCAGGTGGGCAGGCCCGCAATGAAGGCGCGCGTGCCATCGATCGGGTCCAGCACCCATTGCCGGCCATTGCGCGAAGGCTGGTCAGGAAGCTCCTCGCCGAGAATGCCGTCATCGGGTGCGAGCTCGGCGAGCACGGCCCGCATCGCCATTTCCGAAGCGCGGTCAGCAGCCGTTACCGGGTCGAAACCACCGGCGAGCTTGTTCTCGACCTGCAGGGCTTGCCGGAAATAGGGTGCGATCGCAGAACGCGCCGCATCCGCCACGCGGATGGCGATCTCTAGATCCGCCTGATACTGGGAATAGGACATGCGGATGCGCCTATCATGACGGCGTCATCCGCACCAGCCTGGCTGAAGCGCGTGCCCGTCCTCAGGCAGCTGCGTCATTGGCGGCTTCCTCGGGCTCCAGTGATTTGGCCAGCTCGAGCAAACGTTTGCGCGGTCGCTCACCGAGACGGTAATAGGCCCGGATCAGATCGACCGTTTCCTTTTGCGAGAGCACGTCGGCGGCGAGATGGCCTTCACCGGCAACCTCGTCGCGATTTGACAGGCCCTCATAGAAATACTGTACGGGGACGTCGAGCGACTCTGCGAGTTCGAACAATCGGCTGGCACTGACGCGGTTGGCGCCGCATTCATATTTCTGGATCTGCTGAAAACGGATCCCGACGGACTCGGCCAGCTGTTGCTGGGTCAGGCCCAGGAGCCGGCGCCGGCGCCGCAAACGTTTCCCAACGTGAAGGTCGATATCATTTGTCATAATCGTGTGCCGCCCATTCTTCGCCTGTTGAAGTGCGCCGCTGTGGGACGCTCACCTGAGACGAGAGCAAAGCGCGTGCCGCGCGAAGCGTAGCCATCATGCTCGCCTTATATGGGCATGATTATGACAAGGTCGTCACCGCCGGCTTCTGGCTGACGAATCCTTTGATAAACAGTTGTATTTTAGCACGAAAACCTTCGAAGTCCGGATTGGGCGTGACCCTCGATTCATGCAGGTAGAGACCGCGATTGATCTCGATCTGGACGACGTGGACACCCGTTTCGGGTTTGCCATAATACTCCGTGGTATGTCCGCCGGCATAGGGAGTGTTCCGAACTGTAACGAATCCCTGGCCCCGCAATCCCGCCTCAATCGCGGCGGTGATGCGCGGATCGCAGGACTGGCCATGGCGGTCCCCCAGGACGAAGTCGACGCCCGGCGCGCTATGCTCCGGCATGGAATGCATATCCAGGACAACAGCGAAGCCGAAGCGCTCCCGGATTTCGGCAATTAATCCAGTGAGGGATTGGTGGTAGGGCTCGTAGAAACGGGCGAGCCGCGTGTGTGCGTCCTCGACGTTCAATCGGCGGCGATAGAGTTGCTGCCCTGCAGACCCCACTCGGGGGATCACGCCGAGGCCGGAAGCGACGCGGCGCGAGGGCGGGTCGGCGTGCAAATCCGTGCGGTCGCGATACATGCCGGGGTCGAGCTCGCCGCGAGCCCGGTTCACATCGACGAAGACGCGCGGAAAGAGCGCATAGAGGAGGCTCGCCCCGTTGCCCTCGGCGCCATCGATCAACTGGTCGACATAGGCATCTTCAGAGCGGCGAAGTTGCTCGACAGGGACAGATGTCTGGGCGCATAAATCGCTCAGATAGTCCCGTCCTGAATGAGGCGAGGAGAGAATGAGCGGCTTTGCGATCGATGGGTCCGGGCGGACCAGCCTGACAGCACTCCCCTCGCCTGTATTGCCCTGTGCGACAGGCGAATCGGACATGGTGCGGGGTGTGAGGGTCATCTAGCGAGATTGAGCGGCTGCACATCGCAGGTCAAGCGGCAGCGCGTTCAGCGAGCTTTTACCTTAGCGGTGTATGATGGCGTCAATATCGGTTTTCGTGAGGGTGGGACCCAAACATGTGCAAAATTCTTCTGGCTGAAGATGATGATTCAATGCGCGACTTCCTGGCCAAGGCGCTCAAGCGCGCCGGTCATGATGTCACCGTCTGTTCCGACGGCGAAGAAGGCCTTGATGCCATTGGCGAAAAGGCCTCACAATTCGACCTCCTGCTGACCGATATCGTCATGCCAGGCGTCGATGGGATCGAATTGGCCCGGCGGGCCGCTGAAGTCGATCCGGGGCTGAAAATCATGTTTATCACCGGCTTTGCCGCCGTGGCGCTCAATCCGGGGTCGGGCGCACCAACCAATGCGAAAGTGCTCTCCAAGCCCTTTCATCTTCGTGAGCTCGTCGATGAAGTGGCGCGGGTGATGGCTGCCTGACCGGAACCAAGTTCGACAGACAGAAAGCGCTGCCCGATCGGGCGGCGCTTTTTTTTTGGGGACAAAAAGAAAGGGCCCGCTCTTTCGAGCGGGCCCCAACTCATTTCAAGTCTGGCTTGAGACTACCAGCGCTTGCGCACGTTCACGAAGACGCGGCGACCGATGATATCATAACCGGAACCGAGAAGTTCGTTACCGGTGCCGAGTGTGGCGCCGGAGGCGTCCTGGTCGGCGAGCGCAGGAGCGTCGTCGAGCAGATTGTTGACACCTACAGACAGGGACCAGGTATCGCGGTCAAGAGAGACCGAGAGATCGTGGTACCAGACCGAGTCCGCGCTATCGATGGCATCGCCACCAAGCTCGGAAGCAGCCTGCAGACGCTCACCATAGTTGGTGCCGACCACATTGCTGATCGAAGCCTGCTCGCCGAGGTAACGGGCGCGCCACAGCATGCCCCAATCACCACGGGTCACCCGTGTATTGACGGAACCACGTACTTCAGGAGTGCCCCAGTCACCAACAAAGTTGAGGATATCCGATTCAGACGTCGTCTGATTCAGAACTTCCTCAGAGCGGGTGAAGGTCGAGTTCACATCCAGATTGAAGCCGCCAAAGATGTCGAAATCTTTGTTGAACCGCGTGTTGAAGTCCCAACCATTGGTGGTTTGGGTCGCAACGTTGAACGGCGTGTTATCGACGAAGAGCAGCGTGCCGGTGTCGGTGCTGCGTTCGCGACGTGCGCAGAACGGATCATTCGGGAAGTTGGTCGAGTTGTAGCACTGAGCCAGCGAGAAGGCCGTCGACGGGATTGCAATCGAATCCTCGACTTCGACACTGAAGTAGCTGACGCGGATGGAGGCATCGAAAGCGTCCGTGAACGGTTGTTCAAAGACGAAACCGAAGCTGTAAGCATCGGAAGTTTCAGGATCGAGACCCGGATTACCGGCCCGGAATGATTCAATCGAGGAAACCCCGCCCAGACCCAATGAGGTCGGGTCAACGCCTTCGGAGACGCAGTTTGCGAGCACCTGGGCATCACGATTATCATCGGCAGCGACATAGGTGCCGCCGGTGTTGGCAGCCAGCGGGACCACGCAAGGATCAGCGTAACCGCTGGAGAAGCCGGTCTGGCCGCCCAGGAAGAGCTCACGCAGGTTTGGTGCGCGGAAGGACGTACCAATCGTACCGTTGAAGGTCAGGAAGTCATTGACCTGCCAACCAAGACGAGCCGAGTAGGTGCTGTTCTGACCGTAATATTCATGGTCGGTCAGGCGACCGGCCAGTTCCAGGCTGACGTCTTCGAAGAAGCGACGGCCATTGATCAGAGGAACGGAAAGCTCGCCGTAATACTCGGTCAGCTCAGCAGAACCAACCGAACGACGGTCAGCGAAGTAACCGGCAGCACGGCCCTGGGACGCGACAGTGTCGGTACCGGAGTCAAGGCTGTCACGGCGCCATTCCATACCGAACACACCCTGAACTTCACCAGCTGGCACGTTGAACAACGGACCCGTGGTGAAGCCGCCGAAGATCATCTGATCAACGGTGGTGGTGGCAGTACGGTCGATACGCAGGAAATCATACTCTTCTTGCGTCGAGAAATGCGGCGAAGACGTTCCGTCATTTGGATACAGGCTGGCAGCGAACAGGTTCACCGGCACGCAATCCGTCGGATCAAGGAAGCCGAAGAGTGCGTAATCGGTGGTGTCATATCCGCAGATCACGTCGCCCGTGCCTGGATCGATACGCGAAGTCGCGATCGATTCACGCAGACGGCTTTCGTCAACTTGTGGACGGCTCGAATAACCCATGGAACGCGTGTAGCCAGCAAAGACTTCATACGACCAAGAAGGAGCAAAGCCCCAATCGCCCTGCAGGCCCATCATCAGGCGGGTATACTGGATCTCGGTCGAGATATTGCTGCGCTCGATTGGCGAAGCAAAAATCGGAACCGCGTCATAGCCGAACGGGTTGAACGGGTTGGATGCCGAAACGTCCGGAAAAATCTGGCCGTGGTAGCCGGACTTGTAGGCCGCTTGCGAATTGTTGTGCAGCAGCTCGACGAATGCGCGGACATTTTCCTGACCCAGGAAACGATCCATCGTGTAATCGCCGGTAAACATCAGCGAGTAGCGCTGAGCGTCCGGAACGATGTCGGTGGTCTGGTCGAGATAGGACGAACGATAGGCTTCGTCGGTGCTGGCGCCGGTCGACCAGCCAACTGGCAGATTGCCGGGAAGGTTGGTGGTGCCTGGCGAAGAGTAGACATCGCGCTGCCACAGGCCCGGGTGGGCAAAGTAGGAAGCGAGGTCTGGATTGCCGTCGACATAATAGGTGAAGAGGCGAACACGGTTGATGATCGAGCCTTCACACTCCGACAGAAGCGAACCGTCCGTGGCGATTTCGAGATCGCGCGAGCAATACAGGCCATCGGCTGGATCATAGTTCCAGTCACGCTGATTAACTTTCAGCGCATCCTGGTGCTGGTATTCGGCGGCAAACATGAAGCTGCCGTTTTCCGAGGAGTCGCCCATCATGACGCTCCAGCGGTGCGAACCACCACCTTCTTGTTCCGGCGAAGTGATAAAGGTTCCGACCTGGAAGCCTTCAAACTCATCGCGCAGAACCACGTTGACCACGCCGGCAACGGCGTCAGAGCCGTAAACCGAGGACGCGCCGTCAAGAAGGATATCGATACGCTGAATGACATCGGTCGGGATGATGTCGACATTGACGAGTGCCGGAGCACCTTCAACGCCTGACGGTCCGACGCGACGGCCATTGATCAGCAGCAGGGTCTGATCCGGGTTCAGGCCACGCAGTGTGATGGTGTTGGCACCTGGACCGGCGTCGGTCACGAATGCGCCACCGATGGTGTTGTCGAGCTGAACGCCCTGCGCCACCGAAGACGTCTGCAGGATTTGCGCGGTATCGATCAGGCCGGCATCGCGGATTTCAGCCGAGTCGATAACCTGAAGCGGAGCAACCGAAGTGAACGAGCTGCGATTGATGCGCGAGCCGGTAACGACGATTGTTTCTTCTGCTTCTTCGGACTCTTCGTCCTGGTCATTGTTCTGAGCCTGAGCCATTGCAGGCGAAATACTCAGCCCGACAGCCGCAAACCCGGCGAGAATGGTGGAACGCAATAAGCGTTCACGATCCAGTATATTGTTCACGATCTTACCCCTCTTGGTGTCATTGTGATGCTCGGCCTGTGCCCATTTGGGCTTACACGCCTGGTCGGCATACCCCGACCGATACTGCCATATGACGAGAAGCATCGTCATCCGACAAGCGCCCGCCTCCGCTGCAGCACATTTCCGCCGCAATTGTTGTAAAAAAGCCATATTCCGTTTGGTCGGCGACCAAGGGGGTGCCCGCTGCCATCAACGTCCCGGTCGGCGCATGAATGGTCTGTTTTGCGCCGAACTGTAATCGCGCTGAAATACACCCGCATTTGTGCCTTGCCTCCCCGGCCAGCGGACGCTAGATACTCCGCTCCCTGAACGGATGGGCGATTAGCTCAGCGGGAGAGCACTTCGTTGACATCGAAGGGGTCACTGGTTCAATCCCAGTATCGCCCACCATCCGGTTCCCTTGGTCCATGACCCAATCAGACAAATCCACCGACACGGAGCAGCCCGCCACCGGGAGTCCGGCCGAGGACGACGGGAAGACCGGCGCTACTGGCGAATGCCGGCTTTTCGAGCGCCCTGCAGATGTCTTCGCCCACGTGCAGACCTCGGGGAAGGCGCGGCCTGACGGGCAAAGCGAGTTCGACGCGGGTCAGGCGCAAAACCGTTATGCGATCTGCCTGACGCCGCGCTCCGGGAGCACATTCCTCGCCTACCTCTTGCGCGACACAGACGCGTTCGGTTTTCCTGAGGAATGGCTCGCACTGGCGCTGATCGAGAAAGAGGCCGCCAGCCTCGGTGCCGGCGATATTGCGACCTACACCCGCCGGGTGATGGCCAAATACGCATCAGGCAATGGGGTGAGCGGGATTGAGTACGGTATTGCCCAACTGCTCGCCGCGCGGGCACTGGGTGATATCGATTCGGTTCTGGATCGCAGCGTCCGCTATCTCTACCTGCGCCGCCGCAATATCGTGCGGCAGGGAATCTCGATGCATATCGCACTGCAATCCGGCGTGCTGCACTCCTACCAGATGAATGATGATGCCCGCGCAGTTCGCGCTGCGGTGATCTATGACACGCACGCCATCCGTCAGCAGATCAAGGTGCTGCACGACCAGGAATTGATGTGGGAGCGTGAATTCGGTGCCCGCCATATCGAGCCGGAACGCCTGTATTTCGAGGACCTGGTCGAGCGGCCGCAGAAAATCGTCCGCCGACTCGCCAATCTGCTCGGCCTGCCGGCGACACCCCTCCTGCCTGAAAAGGCGTCGATCCAGCCGCTGGCCGACAACCGGGCGGATGAATGGGAGGCCCGCTACCGGGCCGAGGATGCCGATTATCTGGACGCCCTCAAAATTCACCGGCCCAGAGTGCATATCCAGCTTTCGATGACCTGATCGGCTCCAACATCAGCGAGCAGGCTTTCGGCCGGCGTCACAAAAGCCTATCTCTGCGTCAGACCGTGGAGGACCCGATGGACGAACGCCTGCGCAAAGCCCTGACCAACGTCACCGAACGCCAGTCCGGCCGCAATATTATCGATGCCGACCGGGTCGATTCGGCCAGTGTTGCTGGCGATACGGCCACCATCGTCCTGACACCGCCTGTGGCCGGCAATGTCGATTTCGAAACCCTGCGCCCGCTGGTCGAAACCGCCGTCACGGCGATCAAGGGGATTAATCGCGCCCGCGTCATCATGACGGCCCACCGCGAACAACCCAAAAAGCATGCCCATGCCCACCCGCCCAAGCCTGCTGCGAAGGCGGTGAAGAAGCCGGCCCGGCGTATTATCGCCGTCGCCTCCGGCAAGGGCGGAGTCGGCAAATCCACGGTCGCCGCCAATCTCGCTGTCGCCCTGGCGCGCGACGGCATGAAAGTCGGCCTGCTCGATGCCGATATCTATGGACCATCGGCGCCGCGCCTGTTCGGCATCACCGACGCGCCCGGCCTGCGCAAGAATGATGCGGGCGTGCAGCCCATCACTGCCCACGGCGTCAAACTGGTTTCAATCGGCTTTGTCATCAAGCCGGGCGCACCCGTGGTCTGGCGCGGCCCCATGGTGCAGGGCGCGATCCGCCAATTCATGACCGATACCGACTGGGGCGAGCTCGACGTGCTCATCCTCGACATGCCGCCAGGCACCGGCGATGCGCAATTGGCCATCGCCCAGGATTTGCCGGTCGATGGCGCCGTCATCGTCTCGACGCCGCAGGATCTCGCCCTCGACGATGCCCGCAAGGCGATCGGCATGTTCGAACAGACCCACATTCCCATTCTCGGCATTGTCGAGAATATGAGCAGCTTCATCTGCCCGCATTGCGGCGAGAATAGCGATATCTTCGGCCATGGCGGCGCCAAGGATGAGGCGGAGCGGCTCGGCGTCGCCTTCCTCGGCGAAATCCCGCTTCACCCGCAGCTGCGCACCTCATCCGATGAAGGCAACCCGGCCGCCCTCGGCGACAGCCCGGTCGCCCGCGCCTTCCTCAAGGCTGCCAAGGCAGCGCTGGAAGCGGCCGAGCTCGCCTCCAAGCCCGCGCCGGAAATCCTCTTCGGCTAATCCGCCAGGCGGAGCGGCGTCGGCGTGATCCCGCCCGGCGCCACGACGCCAAAGACTTCGGCGATGTGCGGTTCGGACAGGCTCCGGGCCGGCGGAGCATCCGCCATGATGCGGCCGTCCTGCATCAGGAGGGCACGGTCGGCATAGCGCGCGACGAGATCGAGCGCATGCGCCGCGACGATCACCAGAGCGCCGCGGTTCGCTTCGGCCCGGAGAATTTCCATCACACCAAGCTGATGGCGCGGATCGAGCGCCGCCGTCGGCTCGTCCAGCAGGATGAGATCGGCCTGGGTCGCCAGGGCCCTGGCCAGCAGCACCCGCGCCCGCTCGCCCGAGGAGAGCTGGTCGAAAGGCCGTTCGGCGAGACCGGCGATACCGGCCCGTTCCAGCGCCGTATCAATCGCCGCCTCATCCTCGGCGGTCAGACGCCGCAAAGGCTTGAGATGGGGCACTCGCCCCAGCGCCACGATCCGCCGCACCGGCATCGGCCAGGCCGAGGATCCGTCCGGCGGCATATAGGCGACCCGCCGCGCGCGTTGCCGTGCAGGCAGGCCGTGCATGCCCGCGCCGTCGAGCTCAACCCGGCCCGCTCCTGGTTCGAGCAGGCCGGCGCACAGCCTGAGCAGGCTCGACTTGCCGGCACCATTGGGTCCGACCAGGGCGATCAGTTCGCCGCCCGTGGCCTCGAACCCGATATCCGACAGGGCAGGCCGGCCGTGATAGCCAAAACCGACAGATGACAGGTGAAGCCGCATCAGACAGCCCTCCCCGGCAAGGACCGCACCAGCCACAGGAAGAAGGGCGCGCCGATCAGAGCCGTCAGCACACCGAGATAGAGCGGCATGCCCGGGCCCGAGGCGAGCCGCGTCGCCAGATCCGCGAGTTCGATCAATATCGCACCGCCCAGCATGGAAGGCAGGATGAGCGCACCTGGCCGATGCCCGACCAGCGGCCGCAGCAGGTGCGGCACCACCAGTCCGACAAAGCCGATCGCGCCGGCCACGGCCACGCCGCCACCGACAGCGAGTGCGGTACCGCCGACCACGATCAGGCGCAGACGCCGGAGATCAATGCCGAGGCTGCGCGCACTTTCCTCACCCAGGCTGAGCGCATCCAGCGCCCGCGGCGTCAGCGCCAGCAGGCCCAGCCCCGTCAGCACGATCGGCGTGGCGAAGCGCAATTCGGTCCAGCTGGCATCCTGAAGTGACCCCATCAACCAATAGGCGATCTCGGCGAGGGCCCAGGGATTGGGCGCGAGATTCATCAGCAATGCCGTCAGCGCGGTGGCAATCGAACCGATAGCGACACCGGCGAGAATGAGTGTGGTCGCACTCGCGCGCGGCCCCGCCAACAAGAGAAGGAATGCCACGCCAAGCCCGGCTGCGGCGACTGCCGCCAGGGGCAGGACCAGCACGCCCAGCGCCGTAACGCCAAAATACATCGCCGCCACGGCGCCCAGCCCGGCACTGGCCGAAACCCCGATCACACCGGGATCGGCCAGCGGATTGCGGAAGAACCCCTGCAGCACCGCGCCCGATCCACCCAGACCGGCCCCGACCAACAGCCCGAGCAAAGCCCGTGGCAAACGTAATTCGCGCATCAGAAGCGCCGGCAGATCTTCGCCCCCGGCGAGGGCATCGCCCAGACTGGACAATGTCAGCCGCGCATCGCCGAGGAAGAGCGAGGCGGCAAGGCTGGTGAGGAGACCAGCGGCGAGCAGGATATTGAGGTACAGGGGTTTCATGAGCGCTGCGCCCATTCGTCCAGCGCATCGGCAATCGCCTCGGCCGCATTGATCAGGCGCGGACCTGCACAGGGCCAGTCGGCGCTGGGAATATCAACGCGGCCGGCGCTGCCGAGCAGACGGCGATAGGCGGCGTGACGCGTGGCGCGGCTCAGCATACCGGCGAAGCCGTCGGTGAAATAACTGGTCAGGATGATATCCGCCTCCAGCGTCAGCGCCAGTTCCGGGTCAGAACGGCCCCAACCGGCAACCCCGCTTTCCGCGGCCGCATTGCGCCCGCCCGCTGCCGTGATGGCAGCATCGACATAAGTGCCGGCACCGGCTGAACCGCCCGAGGCGCTGAGATAGGCCACGCTCGGCACCGCGCCGCGCCGGGCCGTACGCCATTGAAGGTCTGCGAGCCGGTCATCCAGCGTCTGCACGGCGGCAGCCGCCTCGGTTTCCCGCCCCAGCGCTTCGCCAAGCGCCAGAAGATTGGCGCGCACGCCATCGAAATCCTCAGCCCAGGCGAGTTCGGCTGTGCGGTAGCCGCTGCGCTCCAGCATGGCGCTTGCACGCCCGCCCTCCCCGGCGCCAAATACAACGAGACCCGGGTCGAGGGCGAATAGCCGCTCGGCGTCCGGCCAGGCGCGCGGCAATTGCCGCGCCCAGTCCGGAGCCGCCGAAATCGGCTGATCGACCTGCCACGACAGGGCCTTCACTCCCCCGACCGGCTCGAGTGCCAGCACATAGGCGTCAGCGCACAAGGAGGCCGAGACGACCCCGCCTTGCGGCGGGGCCGTTCCCTGTGCCGGTGCCCATGAGGCACTAGCCATGGCGAAGACGCAGGCCGAGATAAAGACCGCGGCCCGGCGTGTGATAACCAAAGACATCCTGATAGTCCTCATCAAGCAGGTTTTCCCCGCGCAGATAGAGTTCGACACCCTGACGGGCCTGCCAGCGCAACTGGCCGCCGACCAGCGTATAGGCGTCCAGCGTCACATCCTGGAATGTGCCGAAATCGGTATCGAGCTGTTCGCCCGTATGATCGAGCGTCATCGAGGCGGACCAGCTCGCGTCCGGATGCCAGTCGAGTGTCAGCGAAGCGAGGCGTTCGGGGCGCCGGATCTCGGCCGCCCCGTCCTGCTCGCTGTCCAGCAAGGTCGCCGAGCCGAACAGCGCGAACGTGTCGGTCACGTCCCAGCCCGCCTCAAGCTCCAGACCGGACCGGTCGGACCGGCTGGTGGCATTTCTCGCCGTGGCCGGAAACACCCCGAAATCCGTATAGATTTCATCGGTCAGCTCCGACTCGAACCAGACCGCCGAGGCATGGCCGCGCCCTCTGGCAAATACCTGCTCCCAGCCCAGTTCCCAACCGCGTGAGCGCTCGGGTTTCAAGTCCGGATTGCCAATGAAATAGGCCGGGAAATAGCCAAAAAGTTCAAAAATGCCCGGATTCTTGACGCCCTCACCGCCACTCACCCGCAGGCGACCGCCAAGCCTGTCAAACGACCAGGCCAGCCCGGCGCGCCAGGTGAGCGCATCCTCGAAACGCCGATTGCTTTCATGCCGCGCCGACGCGGTGAGATCCAAAGACCCCCGGCCCAGTCCATAGTCAAAGGCGAAGGCCGAGCTGGACAGGTCCTGGCGCTGGTTGGCCAGGGAGCCGGGACCGGCATCATTGCTGGTTTCGTCCTGCTCATACTCGACCAGACCGGTCAGGCGGTGTTCGATCTCGCCCGCGGACCAGAAGCCGGTCAGCTGGTAATGCGCCTGGCTTCGCTGCCCCTGCGACAGGGCCGTGCGGCTGGCACCGTCGAAACTGCGCGAGACATCATCAGTGAATTGCACCGCGAATTCATGAGCCAGGGCAAGCGCGCCCACCTCATGATCGAGCGACAGTGCGGCGCGGGCCAGTAACTGGTCGCCGCGGCGGGTGTCACCGGTATTGTCGAGCCGGCCATCATAATCCGTGTCGGCATCGGAGGCGGTGTCATAGCCGACCCAGCGCAAGGCCGTCTCGATCCTGAGACCATCCCCCAATTCATGTCCGGCCTGGAGATTGGCCGAGCGATTGGAATAGCCATCACGCTCGCCGCCAAGGCCGGAGACATCAATGCCGTCAGTCTCGAATACGCCAATGCCGGCAGCGAGATAACCCCGCGCAAACGCCTTGCCGAGGCGGCCGCTGAGACGGGTCGTGCCGAATGAGCCAGCCTCCATTCGCAGCGAGGCTGCGCGCCCCTGTTCAGGCCGGGCCGAACGCAGGGAAATCACACCGCCAATCGCGTCGGCACCCCACAGGGCTGATTGCTCACCGCGGGCGACCTCGATCGAGGCCAGATCATCAAAGGCATAGTGCGCGAAATCGGCTTCGCCGGTGAAGGGGCTCGCCGCTTCAATACCGTCGATCAGGACCAGAACATGATTGGCCTCCGATCCGCGGGCGCGGATCTGGGTCAGGGCACCGGCCGTACCGGAACGCGACACGGCCAGGCCGGGGATAGCGCGCAGGATATCGGCGATGAAAACCCCGCTGCGGGCCTCGATCATGGTGGTGTCGAGCACGGAAATGCTCGCCGTCGCATCGTCGGATGCGAGCGGGGTGCGCGCGGCGGTGACGTAAATCGTCTCCTCCGCACGGGTTTCTTGCGCCATGGCAGCCGCCGGGACGGCCAGCAGGGCAGTGGCACAGAGTAGTCGGGAGTGGAAAATTGCGGGCATGCACGTCTCCAAGGCTTTGGAGCCGGCGCGTGACGACGCCGGCACGAGTGGCAGGAGTCGTCAGAAAACGGATAGACCGCGTCAGTCTCGTGTAACACCGCACGAGCGGACAGACGACGGTGATGGCAGGTCTTCCGGCTTGCGGGTCGTCACGAACGATGCGCCTTCCCGGATTTCACCCCAGTGGCATCTTGCATCGCCGCTCACCGCCTACGGCTGCGGGTACAGCGCCGGACTGGGTGTTGCCACCGTACCGGCTTCTCGATTAATCCCGTGAGGGAACCATCACGCGTGGGAAACTATGCCGATGCCCGGCAGAAGACAATCCTGCCAGCGCGCTAATCGGCCTTCGGTGCCTGCAACAGACCTTCCAGGGCGCGGATCCGTTGATGCAGGGCGCGCTCGCGGACTTTTTGCGGATCGGAGAGCGAGCGTTCCAGCGCCAGCAATTCGCGCTGCGCCTTGCGCCAGCGCTGCCATAGCAGGAAAACTTTCGGCCCATCGACCAGATAGCGGCGCCACATGCGGCGAGGCTCGGAGGCCAGCCTGTGCAGCCATTCCAGCCGCGAGCGTTGCATCCAGGCCGGGGCGCGTTCGGTCTTGCCGCCGAGGAAATCAAGCGATGCTCCGACGCACAGACCCAGCCCGGTGCAATCACCGCGATCAAGACAGGCCTCGGCGACCAGCTCCTGTTGCGGCGAACCGACGCACATGAAAATGAAGCGCGCCGGGTTTTCAGCGACGAAGCGGGCGCAATCATCCAGCGCCTCGCGATTGTGACGCAGCCCCATGGGCGGCTCATGCCAACGCACATCGGTCAGGCCGTAACGCGCCGTGACGGCGTCGATCACATCGCCGGAGGCGCCAATAATCGTGATGGTTTCGTTCGGGTCGATCACCGTCTCGAACAGACGGGCGGTCAAATCGGAGCCCGGCGAGACATCAATCTTCTCGCCGGAAAAACGGCCGATCAGTTCGAGCACGCGGCTATCGCACACGGTCAGCCAGGCCTGGGCATACAGGGTCGCCAGCACAGTATCCGTCTCAAGCCGGACCAGATGATCGACATTCGGTGTGACGACAAAGGCGAAGGGCTTGCTGGCATCCCGGTCGCTGATCCGCGTCAGCGCGACGCCGAGATCGATCTTGTCGAACGCCGAATTGAGAAACCAAATATGACGCGATCCGGAACGGCGGTCCTGGAATTTCGTGGTGTCAGCGCGCTGATTCATCGTTTTTCGTCCCGTTTCGCGTCACAAGCGAAGTTGTTGCGATGAATTCTGCAAATCCCGGGCCGGAAAAGCACATTGCCCTGCATCCAAATCGCGACCCGGCGGCATCCTTATCCAGAGGGTAAACGCGGGATAAACAAGATGATCATCAAACCAGTCCTGATCGGCATCGCGTTGGCGGCACTGGCGAGCACGCCGGTGGCCGTGCCGCTCGCGGCGGGCATTCCTGTCGCCCTGGCGGTGGGACCGATTGCGGTGACTTATGATCGTGAGAATGCGCTGGATCTTGATCTCGACCTTGCCTGCCTGAGCACGGAATGCCCGATCATTGAGCTGCGCTATGGCGGTAGCGGGCAAGAGATCTTGAGAATCGGCCTTTAATGACTGCGCTTTAGCCGGCGCCAGGCGAAACGGGTTGATTGCAGGCACTCGCGGCCGGCGCGCTCGATCGCGCCGGGCTCCCCGCTGAGATCGCCGGCCAGGGCTTCGGCCAGAAGCGGTGCATGGGCGAAGCCGCGCGAGCCGAAACCGGACAGGATGAATTGCCGGCACGGTCCGGGCGGCCCCGGTTTGATGCGTGGCAGACGGCCCGTGGAATATTGCCGCCACCTTGCTGTAAACTCACGGCCGGCCAGCGGGCCACTTACCGGTAACTGGTCGCTGGTCACCGCCCGCACACCGGACCAGGTCTGCAACACCTCCGCATCGAGCCCGGCGGCGATCTCCGGCCGGTGCAGCGCAAGATCGTCACGCAATCCCTTGATCGCATCACCGACCGGGCCGGCATCCTCGCCGCGCACATGTGTCGTCCCCAGCATCACCCCGCCACCGGGTGCGGCGCAGGCATAGCCACCCCAGACCACGGCGCGCTGCGGCGCCCGTCCCGCGATCACCGCGACCTGACCGGAATTGGCGTCGAGCGCGTCGAATACCGAACTGGCGCCCCAGCCGCTGGCATGGATAACGAGACCGGCCTCAAGCACCACACGGCCTGCGTCATCCAGCAGGCACACGCCGGTTTCGCTTTCCTCGACCCGGGCGATCTGCGCGAGGATCAGCGGCGTGTCGCCGAGCAATTGGGTCACCAGGCGCGCAGGCTCGAACCGCGCTGCCTGTGGCTGCCACAAGCCCTCACCATCCCAGATGTGGTCGGCATTCATCCGGCTGGCGATCAGGGCGAGGCGTTCGCGGTCATCATCATCGCGCGGCAGACGCAATACGCCCTCGGGATAGAAGCCATCGAGCCCGGCATAGGTGCGGCGCGCGAATTCAAAGGCCGCCAAGGTGGCGCGGACATGCGGGCGGTCAGTGCGTTCCAGCCGCGGCGTCAACAGGCCGGCCGGAGCGCCCGAGGCCCCGGCGGCGGGCCCGATGGCATCGACCACCACGACCTCGCGGCCGCGGCGGCGAAAGGCCAGTGCGAGGCTGGCCCCGGCAATACCGGCCCCGATAATCGCGACGCGGCCACCGCAAGGCCGGGTGCGTTCCACGGGCGAATTTTCCGCTGACATTTCCGCGCCGGCAAAAATCGCTTCAAGACGTTCGCGCTTGCGGCCGAAGCCGGGACGCTTGGCGACCGAGAAACCCGCCTGTTGCAGACCGCGCCGCACGGAACCGGCGACGGTGAAGGTCGCAACCCGGCTGCCGGCACGTGACAGGCGGCCCATCCGGTCGAACACGGTTTGCGACCACATCGCCTGATTGCGGTCCGGCGCAAAGCCGTCAAGGAACCAGGCATCGACCCGGGCCTCGATCTGCTCCAGCGCGCGTTCGGCCTCGTCCTGGAAGACGGTGATGGTGAAGCGGTCGTCCGGGAAGATCAGCCGGTGGGCGCCCTTCAGGGCCGAGGGCCATTGTGCCAGTAATTGCGCGCTCAGCCCGGCCAGCGAAGGCCAGGCCTCGAAAGCGCGGGCGGCATCGGCGCGCGATAGCGGGTGTTTCTCGATGCTGACGACGTGCAGCCAGCCTGTGGCCGGACCCTCGCGCCGCCATAAATCCCACAGCGCCAGCGCATTGAGCCCGGTACCGAAGCCCAGCTCGCCGACGACATATTGCGCCTTGCCCTGCCAGTCCTGCGGCAAGTCACAGCCCTTGAGAAAAACGGCGCGGCTCTCCTCCAGCCCGTCTTCGGCGGAGAAATAGATATCGCCATAATCCGGCGCCCGCGGGCCGGACGCCTGCGACCAGTCCAGCTGCGGCGGCTGGCAATACAGCCCGTCCGCGCTCATGCGGCGGGCGGTGTCAGGGTCGAGAGGAAATTGGCGAAGGCCATCATGCCCTCCGGCCAGGGTCCGTGACCGCTGGCGGCGTTGAAATGGCCCATTTCGCCGGCGATGACGAAGCGGGCGCCCCAGGCCCCGGCCCAGGCCTCGGCGCGCTCGAGATCGCAGCTCGGATCATTGGAACTGGCCAGCAGCACGGCCGGGAAGCCGAGCGGCTGAAGCGGCACCGGGTCAAAACCGTGATCGCCATGCTGCTGCGCAATCTGCGGCCGCTCCCAATCGGGAACCCCGACCATGAAGGCGCCGGCGACCCTGGTTTTGTCCAGCAATGGCGCGGCATGAACCAGGGTAAGAATGCCGACCGAATGGGCGACCAGCACCACCGGCTTCTTCGCCTCGGCGACGGCTGCGACCAGGGCATCGACCCAGGCCTCGCGCCGCGGCTTGTGCCAGTCGGCCTGCTCGACACGGCGCGCCGTCGGCATGCGCGCCAGCCAGCGCCCCTGCCAGTCATCATCGGAAGCATTGCCCAGGCCGGGCACGATAAGCAATTCGGTTTCGCTGATTTTCATGGCGGTGTTCTAGCGCCGCAGGGCACGGCATGACCAGCCCCTGGATCAAGTGGTGACAGGCAGGCTTCATTCAAATCACACCCGCGCCAAAATCTCCACGCGGCTGGCCGCTGGAGGTTTGCTGGGGCCTCCCTTGTCAGGAGGGTGCGGGACGCCGGCGAATGCCGGTAACCGGTAATGTT
>TARA_R110000744_G_scaffold99790_3_pt1 | contig 22521 bp, 16 predicted proteins | sample TARA_R110000744 | Tara Oceans TARA_R110000744 (sample SAMEA4398083) | marine metagenome | biome: Polar Biome; feature: [DCM] deep chlorophyll maximum layer (ENVO:01000326); material: water (ENVO:00002006), including particulate matter (ENVO:01000060) such as... | depth 36 m | reverse complement strand
TACAGATCGAGATTATTGAAGCTTATTCAAAAGCACAAGGTATGTGGGGCAGTGAAGCACAAGAACATGCAGAGTATCATGCAACACTCGCTTTGGATTTAGACACTGTTGTTCCTGCCATCGCTGGGCCGAAACGCCCGCAAGACAGGATCAATCTTGATCAAGCAGCGACTGCGTTTCAGCATTGGATAACAGAACAAAACGAATTAGCTATTTCGACTAACGACAAGCAAGAATCTAGCTTTGATGATGAAGGCGGTGCAGAAAATATTGGTTCAAAAACCACTGTATCTTATAGTCATAATGAACAAGACTACGATCTTCATGAAGGTGCAGTTGTGATCGCTGCGATTACCAGTTGTACTAATACTTCGAATCCATCTGTGTTGGTGGCTGCTGCGCTGTTGGCAAAAAAAGCCAATGAATTAGGACTTACGGTTAAACCTTGGGTTAAAACGAGTTTTGCTCCTGGCTCACAGGTGGTGACCGAATACCTCAATAAAGCAGGGTTGTCTAAAGAGCTGGATAAAATGGGCTTTAACTTGGTAGGTTATGGTTGCACCACCTGTATTGGTAATTCAGGCCCATTACCCAAGGCCATTTCTAATGCGATTAGGGAAGGTGATTTAACCGTAACATCGGTTTTATCAGGTAATCGTAACTTTGAAGGCAGAATACATTCAGATGTTAAAGCGAACTACTTAGCGTCACCACCGCTAGTGGTCGCCTATGCGCTGGCGGGTAATATGAAAATTGATATTACTAAAGAGCCACTTGGTATCAGCAGTGCTGGCAAGCCAGTTTATTTAAAAGATTTATGGCCCAGTCAGCAAGAAATACAAGAGATTGTCACTCGTGTGGTCAATAAGTCGATGTTCTCAGAGAAATATGGCTCTGTTTATGACGGCGGTGATATATGGGAAAATCTCGAAACTGTTGACGCCGATATTTACAACTGGCCAGACAGTACTTATGTGAAAAAACCGACATTTTTTGCAAATATGCCAGCCGAGCCTGAGCCAATTAAAGCTATTGAAAATGCGCGTTGTTTATTGAAATTGGCAGACAGTGTAACTACGGATCATATTTCACCTGCAGGCTCCATTGGCAATGATACTCCCGCTGCCGATTACCTTCGTGCTAATCACGTTGAGCAAAGAGACTTTAACTCTTATGGCTCTAGACGAGGTAACCATGAAGTAATGATGCGCGGTACTTTCGCAAACGTACGACTCAAAAATCAACTTGCTCCTGGCACTGAGGGTGGTTTTACACGCAAACAACCTAATGGTGAACAGATGACGGTGTTTGAGGCCGCGCATCAATATATTGCTGAAAATATTCCTACGATTGTTATTGCGGGCAAAGAATACGGTACCGGTAGTTCTCGAGATTGGGCTGCCAAAGGGCCTTTGTTATTAGGTGTTAAAGCGGTTATTGCTGAGACTTATGAGCGTATCCATCGCTCTAACCTAATCGGCATGGGCATATTACCCCTACAGTTTAAACAAGGTGAAGGTGCAAGCACTTACGATTTAGACGGTACAGAGCAGTTTTCTATACAAGCGGTTGACGCTGGCCAGCAACATGTGAAAGTAGAGGTACTAAAATCTGACGGCAGTAATATAAGTTTTGAAGCTGATATACGTATTGATACGCCCAATGAGTTCGAATATTTTCGCCATGGCGGCATTCTTCAATATGTCATCAGATCATTGCTTTAGGTAAAATATGTAGTCAGGATTAGCTTAGCCAGATAGGCCTAGTATGTCTATCTGGTTAATCACGTCTTAGTTGCATATAATTTGGGCATTATGTGATGAATATGTCGAAATTTGAATGTTCAAATATCGACCCATAGTTTTTTTTTATGTGAATTTTTTATGTGAATTTTTTACGTGAAATTTATTGTGACTGAACGCCCTAAGGCATAATTTAAATCTTATAGTTGGTGTGATTTAATTCAATGATTTTCCTGCAAAGAAATGAGCTTTCAGGGCTGTGGCCGAGCAGTGATTGAAAATACTAATCTTTAGTTCACTAGCTTACCTGTAAGTAATTTTAATTTCGCTAAGTGATAAACTCATTAATTTAATTGGTATTCTTACACTTCATTTCTGATGTGATGAAAGTCGATCGGAATACTTTAACACTTTCATCCATTCGTACAATTACCTAGAATGACTTTATAAAAGTGTGGCGTTCAATACACGCACTATAAAATAAAGAGAGCTGATAAATGCTAGAAATATTGTTAGAAAATGAATTTGGCCGTATTGAGTTATATCAACTTGCCAATGGCTTGCAAGCTTTGCGGTTTTTTCATCAAAAAGGTCAAGGCTCGGTAAGCCTGTATGGCGGGCAAGTGCTTAGCTGGCAGCCTAATGGGCAACAACCCGTGTTTTGGCTCAGTGATACTAGTCATTATAGTGTGGGCAAAGCTATTCGTGGTGGAGTGCCGCTATGCTGGCCATGGTTTGGCGGAGAGGTTAAGTTACCTAATGGCGAATTAAGTAAAGTAAGTAACCATGGCTTTGCCAGACAAAGCCAATGGAAAATTGCTGATCTAAGTATGTCAGATACCACTGTTGAAATAACGTTGTCACTGTTCGGTCAAGCGTTTTCTTCATATTGGCCCGCCGCATGTGAGTTAAGTCAAACACTGGTGTTTGACGAATCATTTCAACAAACGTTAACCATGAAAAACTTATCTGATCAGACGGTAGAATATACAGGCGCTTTGCACAGTTATTTTTGTGTTGGCAATTCACAGGAAACTGAAATTCCAGCCTTAAATGATGCGCTTTATGATGATAAACTCAGTGGTTATAACGAACAAAAATCAACACTAGAAAATTGTATGGGCCCCATTGACCGTATTTATCAAAGTAGCGATAAAATGGTTATTGTTGATCACAAGTGGCAACGTGAGATTGAAGTACAGAGTCATGGTTGTCAGCAGTGGGTGTTATGGAACCCGGGTAAAGGTGGACAAAATATGGTCGACTTACATGCCGAAGGTGAAAACGAATTTGTTTGTCTAGAAGCGGCAAATACGGACTGGCAAGAGATAGCGAGCCAAAGCAGTGTTAGCATAAGCCAAACCATTAAATTGCATGTTAAACGATAAATATTCCTAAGTTATCGTCTAACACAAGTTATGGATAAATAAACCCGATAGTACAAATTTGTTTATCCATCACCCATTTATTTAGTTAAAAATTACACTTTTATTCCTACCATCACTTTTAGCTTGGTACAACGCTTTATCGGCGCCTTCGATATAATCTACGATGGTTTTATTTTCTAATGGCAATTCACAAATACCAAAGCTAATTGTGGTGGTAAATGTACCACTGGTGGTGGAGATAGGGAAAGAAATGGCGGCAATATTTTTTCTGATACGCTCAACAATAATATGTGCTTGATTAGCGGTTGTTTCAGGTAATAACATAACAAATTCTTCGCCACCCCATCGTCCGATAACATCAACTTTTCTTAACGTTTGTGATAGCTGTTCAGAGATAATACGCAGTACATCATCACCTACTAAATGTCCGTAGGTGTCATTTATATTTTTAAAATTGTCAATATCAGCTAGCACAAGACAAAGATTATCATTGCGTTTAGCCATATCATCAAAGCGTGAATGAACATGACTACGATTTGGCAGTTGGGTCAGGTGGTCGGTTTCAGCATGTTTAATTAATCGCGATTTTAAATAATTAATAATACTTAAAAGTATCATATAAAAAATTATGGCGACGATAAAAAACAGTATAAATCGGCCGATAAATATTTTCCAATACTCACTTTGCTGCGCCGCAGGTGGTGAGACAATAAACATACGCCAATTAAGCTCCTGTATTGGCATTTGGGATATTAACAAGCCATCATCAGAGGTGTACATGACCTCTGAACTTAAGTTTTTATCAGCGGCATTTTTTTTGATAAGTGATTGATGCCATGGTAAATCACTCAAGCGAGTCATTAAGCCTTTGCGGTGATGGCTTTGAGATTTTATGATGCTATTCGAAGATAAGGTAATAATATTGTTGTTATCAACAAAATATAATTCAAAGCCAAAGCGTTCGTTGTATTCTTGGAATTTGCTGGCAAAATAATTTAGATCAAGAGCTACACCAGTAAAGCCGATAAATTCACCTTCACTATCGCGAATTTTATTATCAAAATATAAATGTGGGTTTTGTGCATTACCTATGTCGGTAAATTGCTCACCTGGCAAATCTTTAAGGCGGGCATACCATTCGGTATCTGAACTGTTTAGTGTGGACTCTTTACCATTAGAATCGACCATTAAATTGTGTTTTTCTAAGGCGATAAACGCAATCATATTATATGATTTTGCTACCTTATTTAGATAAGAAACAACATAGTCTTTATCTATTTCATCTTGGCCAGCATAATCGATAATAAACTGATTTTTAGCCATAAAATTTGCAACATTTAAAGGTCGAAGTATTTCACTCGTTACTAAAGAAAATAACGGAGTTATAGCACTTTGTACTTGCTTGTTGTGGCTATTTATAACGTCTTTTAGGGTGAAATAAGAGGTTAAAATAACCGTAACGATTGTTACAAAAAAAATTACTGCTATGTAGCGATCAAATTTATTACCAAACTTCATAGGGAATTAATATTACCGTGTTTTACCATTTCCTAATTTATAACGCGGTTAGTAAGTTTTAGCTACGATTTTTATTATTATATTTATATTTCAATGCTCTTAGATAAAGAGTTTTAATTAATCTATACGTAAATACTTATTTAATAGCCCCTGTGTAAAGCTTGTTTTTAAATAAAACCCGCGGGGCAAAGTCATGAACGGCTGGCCATGGCGATTAAAAGCTTGAGTTTTTGCTTGGCTATTTGCTGCTTTTGGTCGCAGTTGCAATACTTGTCCATGTTTGCCGTGAATATTTTCCACATCTCCTAGCACTATCATGTCAGTAAGCTCTTGCCAGTCGAGAGCGAGTAAATGTTCTTCTTCTTGTGAAGGTGACCAAATAAAGGCTGTGCCGACAATACGTTCTGCAATCGGAATAGTTCGCTCGGATATAACAGGTACCCATAAGACACGTGAAATTTTATTGCGAATATGGCTAGTTTGCCACTGGGCGCCGACTAAACCTGTGAGAGGGGCAACGCAGACAAAGGTCGTTTCTAGTGGTTTACCTTGATAATTAATTGGTAATGATTTTAGTTCAATGCCTAAATGTGGAAAGTCAGGTTCTGGCCGAGAACCAGCGCTGGCACCTAATACTTGCTCTAAAAGTAAACCGATCCAGCCTTTTTCGCGTTTTAGGTCTTTAGGTACCTCAACATTAATCGTTGCTGCAATTTCTCCTAACGACATACCAGCAAGGTTTTGTGCTCGCGTTAGTAATTCTGCTTCGTTTTTAGGGCTTTTTCCGCTATTCAATGTTTACTCTGTAATCAATTTTGTTTAGCTTATTATCATTCAGCTCTTAGGCTTTGAGCAAGGCAATTATTTTTTGTAATCTTTTAAACTTTGAATTGTTATGGGTAAACAATCGCTAATACCGGCATATTGTGATGATTTCTGTTAATAAATGTTTGCCCAACAGTGCAGAGTATGGAAGAATCAAAGCATTATTAAATGCTGTCAGGAGTTCCTGTGATAGATGCCGAAGGCTATCGAGCTAACGTCGGCATAGTAATAATCAATGACAGGGGACAAGTATTTTGGGCAAGGCGTTTTGGTCAGCATTCTTGGCAATACCCACAAGGTGGAGTTGACGAGGGTGAGTCTGCAGAGCAAACAATGTATCGGGAATTGGACGAAGAAGTTGGTTTAAAACCTGAGCATGTTAAAATTGTAGCGACTACTAAGCATTGGTTAAGATATAAATTACCGAAAAGGTTAATTAGGCACGAAAGCTTACCCGTATGTATTGGTCAAAAGCAGAAATGGTTTTTACTGCAATTGACAGCACCAGAATCAGCGGTTGATTTATTACATTCAAATCATCCTGAATTTGACGACTGGCGTTGGGTTTCATACTGGTATCCGGTCAGGCAAGTGGTGTCATTTAAGCGAGAGGTTTATCGTAAGGTGATGAAAGAATTTGCTTTATCGGCAATGCCTAGTTATCGCCAAGAACGTCGCCGACGCCGAGCTTAAATATTGTTCACCTTAGATTATTATTATGTCTTGTAAAATAGCTCACTTCGGTGAGCTATTTAGTTTAAAGTTATTGAGTCTGTAACGATAATATAACTAATACCAATTTGATTAATTAATGAGTGCTGAGTTAGCACAGGTCATTTCAATCATACTAGTTTGTATGATACTTATATGCATAAAAAAAGCACTAATTTAAAGGGACGGTAATGCTTACTATTTTACGTCGAATCGTTCTCGAGTTTAGTCAAGCTACGGAGCTTGATCAGGCATTATTACGCTTAGTTAGTCAGGTAAAATCTGCGCTTTCCACTCAATGCTGTTCAGTATATTTAGCTGACCATCAAAAACAACACTTCATTTTAATGGCTTCTAATGGCTTAGCTGAAAATGCTTTTGGCCGCACGAGCGTTGGCTTTACCGAAGGTCTTGTTGGCCTAGTTGGACAACGTGAAGAACCCATCAATATCGCTAATGCTAAGTTACATCCAGATTTTATTCACGCTCCTGAAGTTGAAGAAGAAAAATTTAAAGCCTTTTTAGGTACGCCGATTATCCATCAACGCAAAGTTTTGGGCATATTAACGGTACAGCAAGAACAAGCTCGCGTATTTAATGAAGATGAAGAAGCTTTTTTGGTTACACTATCTGCACAACTTGCAACGGTGTTGGCCAGTGTTGAAGCGCAAGGTATGATTGAGTTATGCCATAGCAACCAAGGGGTTGGTAAAAGCATTGTCGGTATAGGCGGTTCTCCAGGCGTTGCTATAGGTGAGATGGTCGTTGTGTACCCGAAAGCAGACCTGTCTACTATCGCGGTTGATAAAGCAAGTAATAGTGAGCAGCAGTTAACTATTTTTAATGATGCTGTAAGTCGCACCGTCGCTGAATTTTCTCAGATGAGTGAGAAATTAAAAGCAATAATCTCAGATAGTAGCCTCGATATCTTTGATGTTTATAAACAGTTGATCGAAGGCGATAATTTTAAAATCGAAGTGATTGCTAAAATTCAGTCAGGCTGGAATGCTCAAAGTGCTCTTAAACTGGTGGTTGACCATTATGTGATGCAGTTTGAAGCCTTAGACGATGAATATTTACGTGAGCGTGCTTATGATATTAAAGATTTAGGTAATCGCTTATTAAATAATATTCAAAATATGGAAGAACTTGAACAACAGCTACCTAAAAAATTCATATTAGTCGCAGAAGATGTCAGTGCGTCGATGCTTGCTGAATATCAGCATCTTGGTTTATTAGGTATTGTTTCAATAACTGGCTCAAATAATTCTCATACTGCCATTCTTGCTAAAGCGCTAAATATCCCGGCGATTATGGGGGTTGATTATCTTGCTATTCGTCAGTTACATAAGAAAAATGCTGTTTTAGACGGTTACGCCTATCAACTCTATGTTAATCCTGGTGATGCACTGATAAATGAGTATCGTCATATTTTAGCAGCAGAAAACTTACTAAACGCCCAAGTAAAAGAAGCTGAGCATTTACCTGCATCGACAATAGACGGTCATAGCGTGAGCTTACTGATAAATGCCGGATTATCTGCGGGATTTGAATACTCACAAAATGTTGGTGCTGATGGTGTTGGTTTGTACCGCACTGAAATCCCATTTATGAATCGTAGTTGTTTTCCGTCTGAGGCAGAGCAAACTGCATTGTATAGAGAAGTGTTAGAGTCATTCGCAGGTAAGCCTGTGACTATGCGTACTTTAGATGTTGGTGGTGATAAATCGTTACCGTATTTTCCCATTATTGAAGCTAATCCGTTTTTAGGTTGGCGTGGCATACGTATTACCTTAGATCACCCTGAAATATTTTTAGTACAAATACGTTCGATGATGAAAGCTAACCATGGTCTCGGTAACTTAGCTATAATGTTACCAATGATTTCAAGTATTACTGAAGTTGATGAAGCTATTAGGCTTATTAATCAGGCCTATTATGAGCTCACAACTGAATTTTTTTGCAATGAAAGTGACGTCTTAGTTCGGCCAAAAGTCGGTGTGATGATCGAAGTGCCGGGCATTATTTTTCAACTTGAAGATTTAGCCAATAAAGTTGATTTTTTCTCTGTAGGAAGTAATGATTTAACGCAGTATTTATTAGCTGTAGACCGCAATAACAGCCGTGTGGCGAGCTTATATGATTTTTATCATCCTGCAGTGCTTCGCTCGCTGCACTATATTGCACAAAAAAGTCAAACTCGAAACGTACCATTAAGTATCTGTGGAGAATTGGCAAATGAACCTACAGGTGCACTATTACTTATTGCCATGGGTTATAAAAATTTGAGTATGAGTGCGCATAGTCTTGCGAAAGTTAAATGGGTGATTCGTCATGTTGAGTATCACGAGTTAAGGCAAATTTTAGATCAAGTATTGAGCTTAACAACTACCGCAGGTGTCCATAGTTACATGCATGAGCAGTTAGTTAAATTAGGTTTAGGAGACTTTGTTCATACGAGATTACAGTAAATTTCCCCCAAGACTTTTGTTTTTCATTTTAAATTGAGTAATTTTAATGTTTATTAGTGTTTTCTTAGCTTGTGCCTTGTTGGGCGCTATTGTTGGATTTTTTGCCGGTTTACTAGGTATTGGTGGCGGGTTAATTATAGTGCCCGTGTTGGTATATTTATTACCATTATTGGGCATAAGTGCTGAACTTGCCTTTCCTATGGCGCTTGCAACATCACTGGCTTCGATCATATTTACTTCTACGTCGGCTGCTTTTGCCCATCATAAAAATGGTAATATTCCTTGGCCGCTAGCAAAAAGTTTAGTTATAACAGTGGCCATTGGTGCTGTATTGGGTGCTGTTATTGCTGGAGTACTGTCATTAAAGGCTTTAACGACTATATTCGCTAGTGCGGTACTTATTTTAGCGCTGTACATGTTTTTATCTATTAAAGTCGAGCGCAGCGTGCCATTACCCTCGAAATGGTGGTTACAACTTATTGGGCTATTGACCGGCGTTTTAGCAAGCTTGATGGGCATTGCAGGTGGGGCGATATTGGTGCCTATTTTAATGTATTGCTCATTGTCTATGCGACAAGCCATTGGTGTTGCGACAGCCTGTGGAATAATTGTCGCCTTATTTGGTACTTTGGGTTATGTCTTTATTGGTTTAGGGAAAAGCGAGCTGCCGCCTTGGAGTATCGGTTATATCTATTTACCGGCTTTATTAGGGATTGTTTTAACTTCGTCTTTATTCGCGCCAATTGGTGTAAAGGCGGGGGCTAAATTGTCTTTACCTTACTTGAAAAAAGGCTTCGCAGTATTTTTGATGCTAGTGGCAATTAAAATGATGTGGTATTAGTGAAAAAACACTCACTTTCATCCAAATAATTTTGCCTAACTACCGATAATTAGGCAAAATTATTCCGACAAATTCATGCCAAATAATGCTAAGTGCTGATAAACTGCAAGTATTGTAGATCCGTAGTTAACATTTTCGTTCTGATGTTACGATTGGCATCAACTATCTATTTATTATAAATAACGTTAAAGGAAAACCTAGTGAAAGCATATCTTGATTTAATGCGTCATGTTAGAGACGAAGGGGTTGAAAAATCTGATCGTACTGGTACGGGCACTAAAAGTATATTTGGTCATCAAATGCGTTTTGATCTTTCGAAAGGTTTTCCGTTAGTAACGACGAAAAAATGTCATCTAAAATCAATAATTCATGAATTATTATGGTTTATTAAAGGTGAGTCTAATATTGCATATTTAAATCAAAATGGCGTAAAAATTTGGGATGCTTGGGCAACAGAAGACGGTGAACTTGGCCCTGTATATGGCGTGCAATGGCGAAATTGGCCAGCACAAAACGGCGAAACTATTGACCAATTAACACAACTTATTCATGATTTAAAAAATAATCCAGACTCACGTCGACATATTATTACCGCTTGGAATCCTGCGTTATTGCCAGATACTTCAATAAGCCCTGATGCTAATGCTGCAATAGGTAAACAAGCTTTGCCGCCATGCCATACGCTGTTTCAGTTTTATGTATTAAATGGCAAATTAAGTTGTCAGTTATACCAAAGAAGTGCAGATATTTTTCTTGGAGTACCCTTTAATATCGCAAGTTATGCCTTGTTTACTATGATGATTGCGCAAGTTTGTGATTTGGAGTTAGGAGATTTTGTACATACCTTTGGTGATGCGCATTTGTATTTAAACCATCTTGAACAAGTTGATGAGCAATTATCACGCGAACCTTTACCCTTGCCAAATATGTGGATTAATCCTGAAGTTAAAAGTATTTTTGATTTTACTTTTGAAGATTTTGAACTACAAAATTATCAAGCGCACCCACATATTAAAGCAGCTATCTCAGTATAGACTTTGGTCAATATTGCGTTTCAACTACAGACTATTAAGGAGTGCATTGTGCGCTCTTTTTTTTGCTGAAAAATTATTGATACCAATATATACAACTTTATGATCAAGGTGCTGCAATAAAGTTGCATGAGGTTTATATAGCCATGAACGCTACACAGCGTCCAAGTGCAATTATACCAAGTTGATTAATTAACTGCTCATTTTTAATGGTTAAAATTAATAATGACGGCGTTATAAAATTTATAAGTAGAATAACCACTTATTAAATTTTATGCCTTGTAATTATCCATTTCCCCTCATGAAAAAGTAGATCATTTAATTAATCAAATTGGTATTAGATACTTTTGTTAAAACATTTAGATATAAATAGGGGGCATAAAAATTATACTTCTAATTGCTTAAATTTCAATGTACTGTATTAATCGCTGTGTATATTAACGTTAATATTAAGGAAAGTTTATGGGCGCTGAAAACGCACTCTACATCATACTCGTCGAAAAAATTAGACAAGATGCGTTAGTGTTACCTACCTTACCAGAAGTCGCTTTGAAAGTTAGACAAGCCGCAGATGATCCAGAAATTAGCTTAGGAAAAATGAGCGAAATTATTAGCCATGACGCAGCGTTATCATTAGGTATGTTGAAGGTGGCGAACAGTGTTGCATATGGGCGAGAAGTTAAGACTGACTCAGTTAGCAAAGCAGTAACTCGTATTGGCCTAAGACAAATTAAAAGCATAGCTACGGCAATGGCAGTTGAACAAATGTTTATATCTGATAACCGTGTTATTTCTGAATATATGCAAAGTTCGTGGCGAAAAACCGTAGATGTTGCTTCGGTTGCAATTGCACTTATGACGAGATACTTACAAAAAAACAAACAGACACCACTGACACTTGAGACTTTAACCTTAGCTGCGCTTATACATAATATTGGTGTATTACCAATATTAACCGAAGCGGAAGGTCACCCAACGGTATTTGCCAAACCTGCATTTTTAAATAAAGCTATTAATAAGTTTTCTCATGTTATTGGTGCTGAAATGACAAAAAACTGGGGTTTTTCTGAAGAATATACTGACTTAGTGATGTCATGGAATGACTTAAGCTTTTTGCCAAAAGATGTGCATTATATTGACTTCATTCGAGCGGGAGCTGTGTATCATGAAATTTTTAAAAATGAGTCGACAAGAGATTTTTTACTTAGAAGCTATGTTGATAAAGGTATTTTACCCAAGCTAAATTTTATGGCATCAGCTGAGTTTAGTGACGTGTTAGTTAAAGCTAGATCGATGTTTTAAGATTTTATAGCTTAAAGTTATATTTAAATAAATAGACTAAAAAGGCGCTATTCAGCGCCTTTTTTAACAACTTTAAATGAGTAAAGTTATGCTTCTAAATAATCACTCGCTTTAAGTGAAAATTCAGCTAATAAGTTGTCTATAAAACGGTTTAACTCGCCTGCCATCAGGGCAAAGTCAGCATCAAGTTTAGCGACAACGTCGTCACTATCTAGATCGTCATTTTGCTCTTGAATAACGTCATAAAACTTAAGGCGTTTAACTGCCAGATCGTCACATAATATAAACGACAATGATTCATCCCACTCTAGCGCAACTTTTACCACATATTTATCGGCATCTAAGTGAGCTTTAATTTCTTCACTCGTGAGGTCTTGATTTTTAACTCTCACGACTGCGCCGTCATCACCTAAAGCGTTAAATTCTGCTTCCATACCTAATTGAAAGTTAGCACCCAAGTTACTTTCTACTAACCATTCAGTCATTAATTCATCAGGCGCTTTTTCTGGCGATGGTGTTGTTACAGGTAACGTACCAAGTGATTTACGTAGAAGGGCTAAAAAGTCTTCAGCTTTGCCGCGACTACTGGTATCGATAACAATAATGTTATGAACAGAGTTGATATAAGCACGAGTATCACTATAGCGAGAAAATGCTCGCGGTAGTAATTCAAAAATAATATCTTCTTTAAACTGTTCTTTCTCTTTTTTAGTCGCGCCGCGTGATTGTTCTGCTTCTAATTGCGCTACTTTTTGCTCGATCATGTCTTTTACAACAGGAGCGGGAAGAATTTTTTCTTCTTTACGTGCACATAACAAGTAATTACCGTTTACTGCGTGGACAGTTGTATCGCCATGCTTACCTAATGCATTTACCCAACCAAAATGAGATTGTTCAGTTGAGGCACAAGGAGTAAATAAATGCTCAGATAATTGTTTCTCTAAATCTTCTTCAGAACATTCAAAAGGGCGAGTAAAGGCAAAAAAGTATAGGTTTTTAAACCACATTAAAATAATCCTATGCCCTTAAAAGTGGGCGAATAATTGAAAAACGAGGGCTATATTACCGTACTTACTTGCATCACGCACGCCTTAAACTAATAGAGGTAACTTATTGTCCACTCATCGCAGATTATCAAACTTGATATCGTAAGTTAGGCCTTTTTCTAGTGTTGAACTTGCACTGACACTACCATTTAAGGTGTCGTGTACTAAGTTATGGACTATGTGTGTACCTAAGCCTGTACCGCCTCTATTTCCGGCTGTGGTGTAAAATGGGTCAAAGAGATGTATTAATTGTTCGTCAGATACACCATGACCGTTATCTTGATATATTATATGAACCTGCTCACCATTTATTTTAACTAATATGGTGATTTCACCGTTATTTATGTCTTTAAAGCCATGAATGACAGAATTTATGATCAAATTGGTAAAAATTTGAGAAATAGCGCCGGCATGGCAATATATTTCAGCGTCATTAGGGCAATCTACCTTAATGCTATGATTAGTTTTTTTTAGTTTTGGCTGTAATGAATGAATGATTTCATCAATATACTTGGCCAGATTGACCTGTCGAATTTTTTCACTGATTTGGTCGGCCGCAACTTGCTTATAGCTAGAAACTAATTCAGATGCACGTTCTAGGTTATTTAAAACTAAATTAAGCCCTTGCTCAGAATGCTCGGTAAAGTCATTAAGTACTCGTTTGGAGAGTTTATTATCTTCTATGTCGAGTTTTAGCTTAGTCAGTAAATCTGCCAGATAAGACGTGGACGTTATACTGACACCTATTGGGGTATTTATTTCATGAGTCACTTCTGCTGACATATTACCAAGCACCGCCATCTTTTCAGCGTCAAGTAAACGCTCTTGCGCTTTTTTTAATTCGATAATAGAGCTTTTTAACTCGCGATTTGTTTCTAGCAGAGTTTTTTCTGTCATGCTTCTGCGAGTATTTTCTGCTTGTAGTTTAGCTTGTTGATCTAATAACTCACGTTGCTGCATTTCCATTTTCAGCATGGTGGTACTAAGTGAAGATGTTTTACGTGCTACTTCTTGTTCAAGCATCAAGTTTTGTTCATCTAATTTACTGTTAGCGGATATAATTTTGCTTTGTGCTAGAGCGAGCTTTTCTTTATAAGCGACCAGTTCATCAATTAAATTATTGTAGGCATTTTGCAGAATGTTTAATTCGTTATTTTCATAATTAATTACATGCAGTTTAGAGGCTTCAGGATCATCTATGTCGAATTGGTTGATTTGTTCTGTCAGTTCATTAAGGGGGTTAGTTAATAGGCTTGAAAATGCTAAGGAAAACAATAAGACCAGAGCTGCTGTTTTCACCATTGCATTGCCGATAAGAAAATAAATACCCACTTGTATTCGGTTAAAAATAACCTCATTGCTGGATAATAGGGTGACTGAGCCCACTCTAGTGGTACGACCTGAAAATTCAAATATTAATGGGAAGCCATGACCAAATAAACCTGAACTATTAGAGCTAACGTTAAAATATTTACGGTTATCGCCTTCGTCGTCAATCGACTCTAGGAAAAGGGTTTCTTTATCAGCTGCTACACCCAATTGGGCGATAAGCTGATTATTTTCATCAGTAATCGTAATACCTTTAATCATTGGAATAGCAACTAAACCTTCCGCTATTGTGACGGCTTGTTGGGTATTAAGCTCCCATACTGCACGGGTTAAACTGCCACTAAAGGTTTTTTCAAGCGTTAGTAGCTCATTAGCAATGTGATTTTTGGTATTGATGTACTCAGCACCAATCTGCACGCAAGTTACGATAAATGTCAGGACAAAGTAAAATGACAATACGCGAGTTAGTAATTTCCGAGACAGGCTAGTTGCTTTCATTAAATATTTCTTTTATTTAGTGTTTCTTGATTCTAGCGGTTTTCATTAGGGTTAAAAGTTTTTATTTTAAATACAGCTACTTTTAATCAATAAATTGATAATTAGAGATATACTATCTTCTTAGCATCAATCATTAAATATACTGGGATGCCGATAATTTAGCCATAATTTAGATTAAAATCTTGCTGTAGTTACGAATAAAAATCAATATAAATTATGTTTTGGGAAAAATGGTGAGAAATTTTTCTTTGATGTCACAATAGTGTCATAAAGCTTTGGCAATATAGCCGCAATTAATTTTTAGCCATACTTAAATCTATAAAGGTATCAACATGAAATATACTTACAACAAAATCGCTGTCGTTTTATTGTCTTCTTTATCATTGTCGGCATTTGCAGCTGATGTTGAAGTTTACGGTAAAGCAAATCTTTCTCTGCAGTCTTCTGATGAAGGTGAAGGAACGTTCACAGAAGTAAAAAGTAATGCTTCTCGCATTGGTCTAAAAGGCTCACATGATTTGGGCGATGGCTTAACGGTTATTTATAAAGCAGAGTTTCAAGTTGACTTAGATGGCGATAGTGACTCAGGTGATAGTATTACTGATCGTAACCAATATGTTGGTTTAGCGGGTAGTTTTGGTGAAGTTTTACTCGGTAAAAATGACACCATGCTTAAACAGTCACAAGGTAAAGTTGATGTGTTTAGCGATTTAAATGGCGATATTAAAAATTTGTGGAAAGGTGAAAACCGTATGGCAGATACGCTTTCTTATAAATCGCCTAAATTTAGTGATTTTCAAGTAGGTATTACTTATATCGCTGAAGACGCCGTTGACGCAGAAGACGGTGTTTCGGTTGCGGTATTTTACGGTGATGCTAAATTAAAAAAATCAAAAATATTCGCCTCAGTTGCTATTGATTCTGACGTGAAAGGATATGACATCAGTCGTGCTACTGTGCAAGGTAAAGTCTCAGGTGTGGTCTTAGGTGCAATGCTGCAAACTCAAGAAAAGGTAGACGGCAGCGATGAAATGGATGGTTTCATGGTATCAGCTAAGTACAAAATGGATAAGCTAACTTTTAAAGGCCAATATCAAGCTGCTGACTTTAAAAATGGCGACGATAAATCCGGTATTACTGTTGGCGCAGATTATTCATTAGCGAAAAGTACTAAGTTATACACTTTCTATACTACTTTTGATATGGATAGTGGCGAAGATCAAGATTACTTGGCTGCAGGTATTGAATATAACTTTTAATGTTGACACTGCATCTACGTTAGCAATGGATATAAGCAGAGATTATTTTTAAGTTTATTATTGTATTAAAGCCGCATTTGCGGCTTTTTTCTTGCCTAATTGTTTTGTATCGTTGATCATGATGTTGGCCAGTTATCAGTTGGTCTAAGGCATTTTTTCAGTATATTTCTGCCGCTGTCATGAAACTGTCATATTTATTTATCACAATGTTCATTATGCGATTAGGCTATTAGGACGGATTCATGAATAGACAAATTTTGGTTGTTGAAGACGAAACAGCAATAAGAGAAATGATCACCTTTGTGTTAGAACAAAATGGTTTCAATGCCATAGAGGCTGAAACAATAGAACAAGCACAAGCAAAAATTAAGGAGCCTTATCCCGATTTGATTCTACTTGATTGGATGCTACCAGGCGGTACCGGTGTTAAGTTAGCAAAATCATTAAAACAGAATGAGTATACACGCTCAATACCTATTATTATGTTAACGGCTAGAGCTGATGAAGATGATAAAGTAAAAGGCTTTGACGCCGGTATTGATGACTATGTTACTAAACCTTTTTCACCGAAAGAATTAATTGCACGTATCAAAGCTGTTATTCGACGTGTTGCACCAACCGCGTTAGAAGAGTCGATCGATTTTCACGGTATTACGTTAGACCCGGTAGCGCATCGAGTGACGATTAATGATAAAGCCCTTGAGCTTGGGCCAACAGAGTTTCGCTTGTTACATTTTTTCCTAACCCATACTGAGCGTGTTTATAGCCGAGAGCAATTATTAGACAACGTATGGGGAACCAATGTTTATGTTGAGGATAGAACGGTTGATGTTCATATTCGACGTTTACGTAAAGCTATTTCAGGCGAGGGTCATGAAGAATTCATTCAGACCGTACGCGGTTCTGGTTATCGCTTTTCGGGCAAAATTAAAACCTCAGGTTAATGGCTAGTATATGTATTTTCGTATTTCAGCTCGCGCGCTTATAACACGTATTCTTGGGGTGCTTTTTGCCAGTGCCGTTGTTGGTTATGCGCTTGGCCAAACATTTCTTGTCGTCTGTCTCGTTTCATTAGGCCTGCTTGCTTGGCATTACAGTCATTTATTTAAATTAATTCAGTGGTTGTGGCAAGGTAAATCAATTTCACCACCACAAGCCAACGGTGTTTGGGGCAGAATATACGATGGTCTTTACCGCCGGATTCGCAAACAACGTTTAAAGCAAAAGCAATTAAATCAGCGAATTAGAAAGTTTCGAGATGGCGCTGAAGCATTACCCGATGCAGCCTTAGTACTGTCAAATGAACTCATTATTTTATGGGGAAATAAAAAAGCTTCTCAACTTTTAGGTGTACGTTGGCCAGGTGATGTTGGTCAACGTATTGATAATTTAATTCGTTTTCCAGAATTTTATAAATATTTAGAAGATGGCGATTACGATAGCCCATGCCTTATTGTTTCTCCAATTAACAACGAATTACAGCTTGAACTGCGCATGATGACCTACGGCAGTGATCAAATTTTATTATTAGCGCGTGATATCAGTAAAATTCAACGTCTGGAAGAAATGCGTCGCGATTTTGTCGCTAATGTCTCTCATGAGCTAAAAACGCCATTAACCGTGGTGCGAGGTTATGTGGAAATGGTGCAAGCAAGTGAAACTGCACTTGATCCTCATTGGAAAAAAGCTTTCACTACGATAGAGACACAAGTATCACGAATGGACAGACTAGTTGAGCAACTGTTGGTGCTATCAAAAGTCGAAAATAATGTCGACGCCGACAAACACCAGCAAGTAGATTTGTCGTGTTTGATTATATCAATACTTGAAGAGGTGCAGTGGCTAAATCAAGACAAAAATCATAGCATTACCAAAGATATATCGCCAAATTTAAGTATAAATGGCAATGAGCAAGAATTAAAAAGCGCGTGCTTGAATTTAATTACCAATGCTATCGCCTATACCCAAGCATGTGGCGCTATAGATGTATCTCTGCGAGATGATGGCAATAAAATACGCTTTAGTGTTAAAGATAATGGTCCAGGTATTAAGCCTGAGCATGTTAATCGTTTAACGGAACGTTTTTTCCGTGTCGATAAGTCTAGGTCACGCAATACTGGTGGCTCTGGGTTAGGTTTAGCGATAGTTAAGCATGTGTTGAATCACCATCATGGTGAGCTTTCAATTGAGAGTGAATGGCAAAAAGGTAGTGAGTTTATTATCTGTTTCAGTCCTGAAATAGCTAAATAATACGCTTGTTAATATGCCTAGCCGCATGACTAAATCTCATTGTCGGGTTATTTTTCTACCATAAGGTTAAAATAATGTATCTAAGAATAATAAAAGTTATTTGCAATTAATTTTACATTCATTATCTCTATAGTTTTGGCTACCTAATCTATCACTCAGCAAGGTTAAAACCTTATATACTTTGTGCCTATACACTTGGTCAGCAAGCCAGTTTTAAACATAAAACTCACTAGGGCTTTGGTATTTGTACTTTAAAATAAAATGCTTAACCTAGTACTCAAAAGCCCAACCTTCTGCAAGTAAACTTAAAACTGACAGCGAGTGTTTTACTTTTTACTTTTAATTGAAAGCTGAAAGCTGAAAGCAGACAGCTATTGCTTTTCAACTGACAGCTTTTTTAGGTTTGTCATACAAGTGTCATAAACTTTACTTATTATTGTCATATTCATTTTCTATAGTGTTCTCAAATTAATTATATTTCTCATCGGAGAGTAACATGAGTTTAAAACGTACATTAGGCGTTATTGGTTTATCAAGCCTTATCAATTTTTCTGCATTAGCAGTCGATAATGATTTACCTACCTATAAGAAAGTCAGTGGTGTTTCAGGCAATGTTTCGTCTGTAGGCTCCGACACACTAGCCAACATGATGACATTTTGGGCGGAGGAGTTTAAGCGTACTTATCCCAATGTTAATGTGCAAATTCAAGCCGCAGGTTCTTCAACAGCGCCACCAGCTTTAACGGAAGCTACGTCTAACCTTGGACCTATGAGCCGTAAGATGAAGTCACGTGAAATTGAAGCCTTCGAGAAGCGTTACGGTTACAAGCCAACGGCTGTTCGAGTAGCAATTGATGCATTAGCGGTATTTGTGCACAAAGATAACCCAATTAAAGGGCTACGTATCGACCAAGTCGATGCTATTTTTTCTAATAACCGTAAATGTGGCGCTCTTAAAGATGTTGATCGCTGGGGCGATTTAGGTTTAACCGGTGACTGGACGGGTAAAGATGTGCAGTTATACGGTCGTAATTCAGTATCAGGTACTTACGGGTACTTCAAAAAGAAAGCGTTATGTAAGGGGGATTTTAAAAATAGTGTTAATGAGCAACCTGGTTCAGCTTCTGTTGTTCAGTCAGTTTCTGCATCGTTAAACGGCATTGGTTACTCAGGAATTGGCTATAAAACATCGGGTGTACGTGCGTTACCACTGGCTAAAAAAGGTGATAACTATATTGAAGCTAATATGGAAAATGCCATTTCTAAAAAGTATCCATTATCACGATTTTTATATGTTTATGTAAATAAACATCCAAACAAACCTTTAGCCCCTATGGAAGCTGAATTTTTGAAAATGGTTTTATCAAAATCTGGACAAAGCATTGTTGAGAAAGATGGCTACATCCCTTTACCCGCGTCAGTTGTAGCCAAAGAGTTTACAAAGTTAGGTTTATAAAGTTTAGCGACTAAACACTTAGCGAAAAATTAATAAAAAGTCCGAAATCAGTGATGATTGCGGACTTTTATGTTCAGGATGAACGGTATGCTGCGGTCACATGGCCGTTTCAAGCCATCCTTAGTCCCATGGCATTAATGCAGGTCTATGAGCCGTCATTTTGTTTGTTCCAGACAAAAACTAAGAACCTACTTCCATGCAGGCAATACTGCGACTTCTCAAACTATCGAGAAATATCTACCATCAGGTCATCAGCTAAGTTTTCAAGCGCATCAATCATGGTATCGATATTGTTTTTATCAGCCGAAATAGTAACTTTTGCTTTGAATAATTCATGACCGGCATGCGGGGCGCTTTCTTGTGTGCTAACCAATTTAAGTAAGTTGCCACCATGATGATGAATAGTTGAAGATATTTCTTGCACTATACCCGCTCTATCATTTGCTGTTAACTCTAAAACCAGTAAAGTTTCAGGTGTTGATGCTTGCTGCTGCACATGCTCAATTTGCATTTTAAAGCCAGGTAGTACAGTAAGTTTATCCGCTAAATCTGTCGCACTTTCAGCAGGCACTGCAATTTCGATAACACCGGCAAAAACTCCTGACATCTGATGCAAGCTTGATTTTTTCCAATTAGCTTTATGTTCGGAAATTAGATCGGACAAAACTTTTACTATGCCTGGGCGGTCAGCGGTGATAAAAGAAATAATAAGGTGATTCATGTTAAATCCTTTGAAATTTATTTAGAGTTAAGAGTATTAAGTGTGGGTTAGTTGCGATAGCTCTTTATGAAATTGCTCATCGTCTGCGAGATTAAGCTCAATTAAACGCCGTAATAAACTAACACTGTCAATATCAATATTATTACAGCGAAGACCAATAATATTAACTTCTTGATGAGCTACGGTGACATTCATTATGATTTTGGCGTCGAAATCGTTTAATTGAAATGACAAAACACCGCACATCCCTTTGAGGGATATCCCCTTAGTGTCTAAGGAAAGAAGAGCGCCATTTAGTGAGATATCAGTAATATTGACATTAAATATTTGCTGCTCTATTGCTAGTTCTGCCTGCAGAGAAAAAAGTATTCGAGTAAATTGACGTCTATTCTGCATGGTGTTTAATTATGGCAAAAGTGATTTATTCAGCATAGCTCGCTTTTAGTAAAAAGGCACCTTAATTAATAGATTAAGGTGCCTTTTTCTTGTTGTTAACTAATTAGTTAACCTATTTTTTTATATTTGATTCTATGTGGTTCAGCGGCTGCTGGGCCATAAGTTTTCTTCAACCATTCTTCGTAGTCGGTATAGTTACCTTCATAGAAGTTGATTTGGCCTTCATCACGGTAATCCAAAATATGAGTAGCGATGCGGTCAAGGAACCAGCGATCATGAGAAATAACCATGGCACAGCCTGGAAACTCTAATAGCGCTTCTTCAAGTGCACGCAAAGTTTCAACATCTAAATCATTGGTTGGCTCATCAAGCAGCAATACATTACCACCGGTTTGCACAAGCTTGGCTAAATGAACACGGTTACGCTCACCACCAGATAAGTCACCAATAATTTTTTGTTGATCATTACCTTTAAAGTTAAAACGGCTAACGTAAGCACGACTTGGAATTTCAAAAGTACCAATTTGTAATACTTCATGGCCTTGAGATATTTCTTGATATACCGTTTTACTGTTATCCATGTCATCACGGAACTGATCAACACTGGCAAGCTTGACGGTATCACCCAATTCTACCTGACCAGAGTCTGGCTTTTCAGCACCTGACATTATTTTGAATAAGGTTGATTTACCTGCACCGTTTGGCCCGATAATACCAACGATAGCACCTTTAGGAACGCTAAAGCTTAAGTTATCAATGAGTACTCTATCGCCAAAAGATTTTGTTAAGTTATTCACATCTAATACTTTATCGCCTAGACGAGGTCCAGGTGGGATGTACAACTCATTTGTTTCGTTACGCTTTTGATGATCTTGACTATTAAGCTCTTCAAAGCGTGCCATGCGGGCTTTGCTTTTAGATTGACGTGCTTTAGGATTCGAACGAACCCACTCAAGTTCTTGCTTGATGGTTTTTTGTAGCGCACTTTCACTTTTACTTTCTTGCTCAAGACGAGCATTTTTTTGCTCTAACCAAGAAGAATAGTTGCCTTCATAAGGAATACCATGTCCTCTATCAAGCTCTAAAATCCAGCCAGCCACATTGTCTAAGAAATATCTATCATGGGTAATCGCCACAACGGTGCCGGGGTAGTCATGTAAGAATCGCTCTAACCAAGCTACAGATTCAGCATCTAAATGGTTGGTTGGTTCATCAAGTAACAACATGTCAGGTTTTTGCAATAACAAGCGACAAAGTGCTACACGACGACGTTCACCACCACTAAGTACACCAATTTTTTGTTCCCAATCAGGCAAGCGCAAAGCATCGGCTGCTCGTTCTAATACATTATCGATATTGTGTCCGTCTTGGCTATTTATAATATCTTCTAATTGACCTTGTTCTTTTGCTAAGGCGTCAAAATCGGCTTCAGGTTCAGCGTATTCTGCATAAACTTGGTCCAAGCGTGCCATGGCATTTTTAACTTCAGAAACAGCCTCTTCAACAATCTCACGGACGGTTTTTGCTTCATCTAAAATTGGCTCCTGTGGCAAATAACCGATGTTAGTACCAGCAAGTGCTTTTGCTTCACCTTCAAACTCAGTGTCAAGACCAGCCATAATACGTAGTAAGGTTGATTTACCAGAGCCATTGAGACCTAGCACACCAATTTTTGCACCAGGGAAAAAGGACAGAGAGATATCTTTTAAAATTGTACGTTTAGGAGGAACCACTTTT
>TARA_R110000744_G_scaffold97100_1_pt1 | contig 22681 bp, 18 predicted proteins | sample TARA_R110000744 | Tara Oceans TARA_R110000744 (sample SAMEA4398083) | marine metagenome | biome: Polar Biome; feature: [DCM] deep chlorophyll maximum layer (ENVO:01000326); material: water (ENVO:00002006), including particulate matter (ENVO:01000060) such as... | depth 36 m | reverse complement strand
AGACGATAAGTTTACATATTATAGAGCTAAGACATTCGATAAAACAGCTGAAAAAAGAAAAATTATTATTTACCTAACAGATTTCACAAAAGGTATTATTAATAAATATGGAAATATAGATAAAGAAGGTTTTGTGTTTGATATTATTAATAAATATGATGATACAATAGAGCAGCATAAAAAAATAAAAAACTTTACACGCTACGTAAATGACCATATTAAAAGAATAGCAATTGCAAATGATTTAACAAAAGATATAAGTTTCTATTACGCTAGGCATAGTTTCGCTACCAATTCTTTACGTAAAGGAGCGAGTATGGAATTTATAAGCGAAGCTTTAAACCATAGTGACCTTAGTGTTACTAAAAATTATTTTGCTGGTTTTGAAGATGAAGCTAAAAAGGAATTTGCCAACTCGATAATGGATTTTTAAATATAAAAGGAATGCTAAAGAATTTAGATAACCGTTTTAGTCTCTCGATTTCTGAGTTGAAAAATGATATTGAAACTCTCATAGATAAAATTGATTTAAATAAGGAGATTGAAAAGAATGTAAATCTCATTAAAAATTATCTAAGCGATGATGAATTATATGATGATTGGGTAAGATATCTTGATGAGCAAATTCATTTATCAATACCTGATGCTGTAAAGAAGGAATGTAAATTTTGTATTGGTGTTAGCGAGGTAAAAGAAGAAATGGCATGTACGGACTATTTTGCTATAGCGAAAGATTTTTATTTCTATCATATTATTATGCATGTTAGCTTAATTGAAAATAATCAGCACATATTCAAATCGAGAAAATTAATACAGTCATTAACAAACAAGTTTTTTGAAAATTTTATGTTTGCTGAGGGTGAATTGTCCTATGATTCTAAAGCATATAACGATATGATGTTGACAAATGGACTGATATTACTTCGTGAGTCCTTTAAGGAATTGGAAACTCGGGAAGCAATAAAGGTCATTAGTGAAGCAATTGAAGAATTAGAAACTCATAAGGTTATCGCAAAATCTACAAATAGAGTTTTGTTTGATTTTGTTAAACCTCAAATAAAATTTCTTAAAAGTCAATTAAAATATTTCGATAAAAAACTTTTGACGGAGCCGTTAAATGAAAGTAAACCTAAAATTATTCGAGATTCTTTGTTTGAATTAAACAATAATCTAATTCCTAAAGTAACCATTGAACAAGTTTATAATTTTTTCAAAGTTTTGACTCAAACAACTAATGCGAATGATGAGTTTTATTTGACCGAGGAAAAACTTCTAATTTTTATTGAATCTACTTTTATCAATTTAAGACCCATAAAACAAAGTTTCGATGTTCGTTTTAGTAGAGATAAAACTAATGTGCGAAGTGTGTTTCATTTTTTTTTAAATGAATGCTCAAAATATGAGAATAATAATAAAAATCTGAAGCAAAAATACTTTGATATTATGAACAATGGTTTTGAAGGATTTAACCAAATTGATTTTGATAAATTCCACAAAACAAATAATAGAATAACAACAGTTAAATTACATAAGTCTAAATAAGTTGGACTTAAAGCTAAATTAACGACCCTTAAGTCTATTAGATTTATTTCAGCGTAGCATACCGCTATCATTGAGTATTGTAAATTAAAACAATATAAGATGGGAATATTTGAAGAAACACAAAAAGAGGTTTCAGAGGTTAAGAAAATCGTTGAAGAATTAAAAGCACTAAGTGAGAAAGGGTTATCACAAATTGAAACCGACGACCCAAAATCCATTGATGATATAGAAATTATGACAGGTTTCGCTAAGCCGACACTTTACGGATATGTGCGAAAAAACATAATACCCTATCACAAAATAAACGGTCGTTTATTTTTCTTTAAATCAGAGATTAGAGTTTGGATTAAACAGGGTAGGCATAGGACCAACCTTGAAATTGAGGCCGATACAGATACACTATTGTCTAATAAGAGAAAATCTAAGAGATAATGGAGAATAAAAATACAGGTAGTTTAATAGGTAGTGCAATGAATGCTGAAAGTGCACTACAGCATATATGTTCATTGGTTTCTCAGACTAGACTGGTGAATATAACACCAGAGCATAGAAGCGCTTATAGAGTGCTAAAACAAACATTAAATCCTAATGAGGATTTATTGTTTGATAATAACATACCCTTTGCTAATTTATATATTAATAACCTTAATCTACTTACAAACAGGTATGATGTTAATATTGATAATCCTATACCGCAAAGAGAGCTTCATCGAATAATAAACCAACCTTTTCATGTAGAAGTAGAACAATTGACAGCAGGTATGAATGACCGATTGAGATCTGATTTTCAACTTTAATTCAGACTTAGAAGATAACCGTGCTTCTAATATTAGTTTTGGATTTACATTGAATATTTAATTTTTCACATGTAAAACAAGCTTGAGTAATTATGTAGAAATGATTTCTTAAAATTACTATATATTATAATTCACAGAACCCAATTTCCTTGGTTTAGAGTTGTTTAGAACATATTTTATAGCTAATCCACACATTCTTTCTGTGGCGCTATCTTGATGTTTTATATCTTTTATTAATGTTTGGAGTTCTACCAATTCCATATAAGAAAGGGTTCATCAGTCTTAATGAACTCAAGAAAAGTTTAGTCATTTTAGCATGATTTCTATTTTAATTTGCACCGCCAATTCGTTCTATTTCATCAGAAATTTCAATAACCTCCCCATCGAATTGTATCAATTCTTTAAAAATAGGAATTTCATGAGTCAAATCATTAGTATAGTATTTCGAGTTACCCAAAAGAAATTCATCTAAACCTATTGGGAATTCTTTTATGGCTCTGCTCTTTTTATAAAAATTATATAAAAGCCATAGCTCAATTTCAACAGTATTATAATTTTTTCTTTTTAAAAAAATTATAATACTGTTGAATGTTAAAATTACATTCAAAGGTTTGTGAATATATTAATATTAGAAATAGCAAAAAATGAAAACTATAAAGCGTTGGATGCTTCTAATTTTTAGGATATAATTTGTAATAGTAGATTGCTTTATAGTGAGGTAATTTACAAGGTTTTTAGGTCTCTGAAATATTAGTGGTATACAATTTAAAACGATGATCATATATTCATTAATATAAATTGATTTTTATAACTATCTTTTTTATAGTTTGTTATGTGCTAATTAGTTGTTTTGAAATGTCTTTTTGGATTTAATTATACTCTATGGGTTAAAATTTATTTATCATTCTAATGATATTAAAAAAAATATTATTATTATTGCTTTATCGATTAAGCAATTATAGATTTTTTAAGTAATATTTTTTTAATTTTTTGCTTAAACGTTTAAACTAAAAATGTGATTACATATTATACAATAGGTATTGATTTTGGTACAGACTCGGTAAGAACCATTCTTGTTAATACAGCAAAAGGTGAAGTTATATCTGAAGGATGTAGCGTCTACAAACTATGGAGGGAAGGCAAATTCTGTAATTCTAAAATGAATCAATTTAGGCAACATCCTACAGATCACATAAACGCTTTAGAAGCCTCAATTAAAGAGTTATTGTCTAATGTATCAGATGCTATTGTAGCTAATGTTAAGGCAATCAGTGTTGCATCAACCGGATCTACACCAATTGCTGTTAATGAAATAGGGGTTCCTCTTTCGTTGATACAGGGTTTTGAAGAAAATCCTAATGCAATGTTCATTCTATGGAAAGATCATACAGCAATAAAAGAGGCCAATGAAATTAATCAACTGGCACATTCAAAAAAATATGCAGACTATACTACCTATGTAGGTGGAGAGTACTCATCAGAATGGTTTTGGGCAAAAATTCTTCATACCATACGTATAGATAAACAAGTAAGAAATGCAGCATTTTCCTGGGTAGAACACTGTGATTGGGTTTCTGCAATGTTAACCGGTAATTCCAACCCATTACAATTTATGAGAAGTCGTTGTGCAGCAGGCCACAAAGCTATGTGGCATCAAAAATGGGATGGGTTACCTCCCCAAGAATTTCTATCAGATATAGATCACTTGCTGTCGGGTATTCGAAATAAATTGTATACAGAAACGTATACTTCCGATACTAGTGCTGGAGTAATTTCTAAAGAATGGGCAAATAAATTAGGCTTAAGAGAAGATGTTTTAATTGGAGTAGGAACTTTAGATGCTCATATGGGCGCAATCGGAGGAGAAATTAAACCTAATTATTTAGTTAAAGTAATTGGAACTTCTACGTGTGACATGCTTGTTATTCCTAAGGAAGAAATAAAAGAAAAGGTGATTAATGGTATTTGTGGTCAAGTAGACGGTTCAATTTTACCAAATATGATTGGTCTTGAGGCGGGGCAATCTGCATTTGGAGACATATATGCGTGGTTCAATAAGTTTTTAATGTGGCCTTTAGAAAACCTTTTGCTAACCAATGGTCTTCTTGAAAAGGATACAATGCAATCAATTATAAAAGAGCTAAGTGAAAATATGTTGATTGAACTTAGTGCGGCAGCTAAAGCCTTACCTATAGAAGATACAGGTATTGTAGCTCTAGATTGGTTGAATGGTAGAAGAACCCCAAATTCGAATCAAGCTTTAAAAGGTGGACTAATAGGGTTAACATTGAGTACAGATCCTCCAAAATTGTTTAAGGCATTGGTAGAGGCCACTTGTTTTGGTTCAAAAAAAATAGTAGATAGGTTTTTAGACGAAGGTGTTACAATTTCGGGAATCATTGCAGTTGGTGGTGTTGCTCAAAAGTCAGATTTTGTTATGCAAACGCTAGCTGACATATTGGATTATTCTATTAGAGTTGTTAGGTCTGAACAAACTTGTGCTCTAGGAGCTGCAATGTCCGCAGCGGTTGTTGCAGGAATTTATACGACCATTTTTGAGGCTCAAAAAGCCATGGGAGCCGGATTCGAAAAAGAATATTATCCTATTCCTCAAAATACAGAAATATATAAAAAACTCTACGCTAAATATTCAAGATTTGGTGAATTCGTAGATCATAAAATTAATTAAACTATAAGATTCAGATTATGGAAATAAAAAATAAATCGTTGGGTGAAATGCCTAAGATTGGAATTAGGCCAGTTATAGATGCTCGTTTAGGTGGAGTACGTGAGTCTCTCGAGAAAATTACAATGGATATGGCGAATAACGTGGCAAACCTCTTGTCAACCACCCTAAAATATTATAATGGGGAATCGGTAGAGTGTGTAATTTCAGATACTACGATTGGTAGAGTACCAGAGGCACAGCGTTGTGAGGATAAATTTTTAAGGGAAGGTGTAGGTTTATCTATTACAGTAACGCCATGTTGGTGTTATGGTACCGAAACCATAGATATGAATCCAACAAGGCCAAAAGCAATTTGGGGTTTTAATGGTACTGAAAGACCTGGAGCAGTTTATTTAGCAGCAGCTTTAGCAGGTCATGCTCAAAAAGGTATTCCTGCATTTAGTATTTATGGGAGAGAGGTTCAAGAAAGTGATGATGAACAAATTCCATCAGACGTAAAAGAAAAATTACTGCAATTTGCGAAATCGGGACTAGCGGTTGCAATTTTAAATGGAAAATCATATTTGTCAATAGGTGGTGTTTCTATGGGCATAGCAGGGTCTATTGTTGATGAAAGTTTCTTTCAAGATTATCTTGGAATGAGAAACGAATATGTTGACATGAGTGAAGTTAATAGAAGATTGGAAAAGGGAATATATGACCATGATGAATTTGAAAAAGCATTAACCTGGACAAAAGAGAATTGTAAGGAAGGTAAAAATTATAATCCTGAAAATCTTGTTAAGTCTCGAGAGCAAATGAATGATGAATGGGAAACTGTAATAAAAATGACCTTGATTTCTAAGGATTTAATGATAGGTAATCCCAAATTAGTAGCGTTAGGATTTGCAGAAGAGGCTTTAGGACATAACGCGATTGCAGCTGGCTTTCAAGGGCAACGTCAATGGAATGATTATATGCCAAATGGAGATTTTTTAGAAGCAATTTTGAACTCATCATTTGATTGGAACGGAATAAGGAATCCATTTATAATGGCTACAGAAAATGATAGTTTAAACGGTGTTTCAATGCTGCTCGGCTATTTATTGACGAATCAAGCGCAAATGTTTTCTGATGTAAGAACTTTTTGGAGTTCATCATCAGTTGAGCGAGTAACGGGCCATAAATTAGAAGGTAAAGCCGCAAATGGTATTATTCATTTAATTAATTCAGGTTCATCAACATTAGATGGTACAGGAGAGCAAACTGAAAATGGTAAACCTGTTATGAAACCATTTTGGGAGATAACTGAAAATGAAATTTCTAAATGTCTAAAGGCTACTGATTGGCCTCCCGCTATGTATGAGTATTTTGGGGGAGGAGGTTACTCATCTCACTTTGTAACTAAAGGAGATATGCCAGTAACTATGTGTAGAATTAATTTGGTGAAAGGTTTGGGTCCTGTAATGCAAATTGCTGAGGGATGGACGGTTGAAATTCCTGAAAAGGCACATAATATTCTAGATCAAAGAACTAATCCGACTTGGCCAACAACTTGGTTTGTGCCAAGGTTAAATAATAAGGAAGCCTTTAAGGATGTGTATAGTGTAATGTATAATTGGGGTGCCAATCATGGAGCATTTAGTTATGGACATTATGGTCATGAAATAATTACACTATGCTCTATGTTGAGAATACCGGTAAATATGCATAATGTAGAAGAAGTTAGAATTTTCAGACCTAAAGATTGGGCTTCTTTTGGAACTGATTTAGAAGCTGCAGATTACAGGGCGTGCAAGAATTACGGACCACTTTATTAATCTACTTTTATAATAACTATTTGTGTTTTTGAAATTTTCAAAAAATTAAAGTCATTTATTTTTTATTACTTTCATCACTTAATGAGAACATCAAAATGAGTACAAAAGTATCTTTGAAAGACATTGCTAAAATAGTTGGAGTTTCTATTCCATTGGTTTCTTATGTTTTAAATGGGAAGGGAAAAGAAAATCGTGTATCAGAGGAAACCGAGAAAAGAATAAAAGAAGTTGCGAAGAGTTTAAACTATAGACCAAATTTAAATGCTAGAAGTTTAAAGACGAATAAAACAAGGACTATTGGAGTTATTCTGGCTGATATTTCAAATCCATTCTTTTCTAATTTGGCACGTGTAATTGAAGATGAAGCTTTTAATCAAGACTATACTGTCATTTTTGGTTCTTCTGATGAAAAAATGGAGAAGTTTGATAGAGTTTTAGAATTACTTTTGGATCGTCAAGTTGATGGGCTCATTATAGCACCTCCAGAAGGTTCTAAGCAAAGTATTTTAAAACTAAAAGTACAGAAAATCCCATTTGTTTTAATTGATAGATATTTCGAAGGATTAGAATATAATTATGTGGTTGCAGATAATTTTAATGCATCTTCACTTGCAACAAATTATTTAATTCACAAGGGACACAAAAAAATTGCAACAATAGGATATCAATCAGAACTAGCTCACTATACAGATAGATATGAAGGTTACATTGATGCCTTAAATCGCGCTAATATAATTCCATCAGAAGATATGATGAAAAGAGTGAATCATTTGTATTTAAAGAGAGACATGAAAAAAGCTATTGATGAGTTAATCAATAGGAGTGAAGTAGAGGCCATATATTTTCAAACGAATACATTAGCGGAAGAAGGTCTTCGACAACTAATTAGTTTGGGAAGAGACATTTTACAAAAAATTGATGTTGTTGTTTTTGATCAGAATTCTACTTACCATTTTTTAGATAATTTTGTTCCATATATTAGTCAGCCAATTAAAAAAATGGGAAAAAAAGCTTTAAGAATTCTTATAGAAAATATCAATCACCCAGATTCAAAATCTGTTCAAATTAAACTAAATACAAGCTTAGAGTTAGAAAGTCAAAATTAGATTTATAATATTTTGCTATATAAGTGATGAATTAAGTAAAATGTGGCTAAAAATATTATTAATTACTCAAAAAAATGCTTAATTATTTTTGTATATAGTATTATTTCTTTATTATTGCTTAATCGTTAAAGCATTTATGAATTTTATAAAAAATAGTAATGAAGAACGTATTCTTTTTTTTATTTTTCTAATAGCTTAAACGATTAAACTATTATTATAAACCTATAGTATTAACCAACTAAATTAATCGACATGTATGAAAATTATCAAAAATCTCGATCTGAAAAAAAACTTTTCAGTATGCGGCATTGTCTAGTAATAATTTGTTTTATGGCAAGTGTTTGTGTTTCTGCACAAGTAACAATCTCAGGTAAGGTAGACAGTAGTGATAGTCCAATAGGGCTACCCGGTGTTAATGTTACTGTAAAAAATGAAAATATTGGTGCAATGACAGATTTTGATGGAAACTACACCATAGAAGCGCCATCAAATAACGTTACCTTATTGTTCAGTTATATTGGTTTTAAATCACAAGAAATTGTTGTTGGAGATGACCTTACCATTAACGTTACTTTAGTTGAAGATGTTAGTAAGTTAGATGAAGTGGTAGTTGTCGGGTATGGAACGCAAAGTAAAAGAAATATTACAGGAGCAATTGCCTCGGTAGATTTGGATAAGGCCAATAAAAATCTACCTAATACAAATGTTTCTCAATCATTAAGCACTGTTGCAGGGGTTCAGTTTGTAGGTGATGGTAGACCTGGTCAGTCTGGTAATATTCTAATAAGGGGTCAAAATTCATTGAGCGGTGATAATAATCCATTAGTTGTTTTAGATGGAATTATTTTTAATGGGAGTTTAAATGACATAAACCCTCAAGACATAGCAACTATAGATATTCTTAAAGATGCTAGTTCTGCTGCTATATATGGTTCTCGTGCTGCAAATGGGGTGATATTGGTAACTTCTAAAAAGGGAACTACATCAAAACCAAAAGTGAGTGTGAATTTATTTAGTGGCCTCTCTGAATCCGGGAATGAAATTAAGCTTTTAAGTCCTGAAAGATATGTTGAAAGAAGGCTTGATTATAGAAGAGCGACTGGTCAAGAAGCGAATCCTAATAATGTTGCAGACTATTTAACAACATTAGAAGCTGATAATTATTTAAATGGAAGAACTACTGATTTATGGGACTTAATAAGTCAACAAGGTTCAATTAATTCTGTTGATTTAAATATCTCGGGAAGATCTGAAAGTGTAAACTATTATCTTTCATCTTCGTTTAGTGACAATAAAGGTTTAATCTTCAATGATCGTGAAAAGCGTTCTACATTCAGAGCTAATGTTGATATTAGATTAGCCGATTGGATAAAAGCAGGAGTTAATACATTATTTACTAGAAGAGATATTTCTGGTGAAGAAGCTTCTATTAGAAACGCATATAGAAGCAGTCCTTTAGGTACATTTTTCAATGAAGATGGCTCACCAACTCAATTTCCAGTACCATCTGAACAAGCGGCTACTAATCCTTTATGGGAGCCTAGTTTAACTGATAATGAGGATATTTCAAATAACTTATTTAGTAATTTTTATACTGAACTTAATTCAAATCTTTTAGGTGGCGAAATATCCTACAGACTTAATTTTTCTCCAAACATAAGATGGAACCATGAGTATAATTATATCAGAAAAGATCCTAATGTTGATTTTAATAATACAAGTGCAGTAAAATTAAATAGAAACGACTACGATTGGTTATTTGAGAATTTTGTTACTTATAAGAAAGATGTTGGCGAGGATCATTCTTTTGATGTAACCCTGTTATATAGTAGAAATCATACTGAATATGAATCTACAACAGCAGGAGCAGACCAACTTAGTATTGATGGATTGGGAGTTAATAATTTAGGTTTAGGTACGATAATCACGAATTCTTCATTTGCACAAAAAACAGAAGGTGTTTCATATATGGGACGTTTAAATTATCAATTCAAGAATAGATATCTATTTACGTTAACCGCTAGAAGAGATGGTAGTTCAGTATTCTCATCTAATAATAAATATGCAACTTTTCCTTCTGGTGCTTTCGCTTGGATTATTTCTGATGAGCCATTTTTTCAAGATAACTCAACTATAAATCTATTAAAACTGAGATTGTCATATGGAGCCGTTGGTAACCAAGCGATATTACCATATCAATCACTAAGCCTTTCTGATACTGAAAGATATGTATTTGGGGATGGTGGCAATAGTAGCCAAGGTGTTGTAACATCTTCCTTGGGTAATAATAATTTAAAGTGGGAAACAACATACACGGCAAATGCTGCATTGGATTTTAATATACTCAATGGACGTGTAGGTGGTACAGTAGAATACTATAATAGTAAAACGGAAGATTTACTTGTAAGAAGAAGCATACCTGTTACCGGAGGGTACTCAAGTATATTAACGAATATAGGAGAGACTAATAATAGGGGAATCGAAATTTTATTAAATACGGTAAATGTTAAGACGGATAAATTTGAATGGACAAGTAATTTGAACTTTTCGTACAATAAAAACAAAATTGTAAGCTTGTTCGATACGGATTTAGATAATGATGGGAAGGAAGATGACAGTATTGCTAACAGCTGGTTTATTGATAAACCTATAAATTCATTCTACGATTATGCTTTCGATGGTATTTATCAGGTTGGAGATACTGATATTCCTGACGGTTCAGAGCCTGGTTTTGTAAGGGTTAAGGATTTAGATGGAGATGGACAAATAACTGCTGCTGATAGGACAGTAGTAGGTTCTGGAAATAATCCTGAATTTAATATAGGACTTCGTAATACTTTCAATTATGGAAATTTATCGCTTTCAATTTTCGTGAATTCTCTACTAGGTTGGGAAGCACCATTCAATTTAATTAATCCATTAGTACCTGATAGAAGTTTAAGTCAACTAGATGCAGGATGGTGGACTCCTGAGAACCAGTCGAATACCAGAGCTGGATTAACATATAGTAACCCCTTAAATACGAACTGGTATCAAAGTCGTGATTTTTTCAGAATTAGAGATGTAGCTTTAGGTTATGAATTTAATCAGGAAATGATTGATAGGTTGCACATGTCAAGTTTAAGATTTTCTATTAGCGTTAAGAATTTATATACAATTACTGATTGGTTGGGTTCAGATCCCGAAAACGCTGTTAATTCTTATAGCAACCAAGGAGATAGTAATATTTTTCCAATGCCAAGAACAGTTTCACTTGGAGTTAATATGGGATTTTAAATAGTATAGACTTAAAAAAAAGAAATTATGACAACTTATATAAAAATTTCAACTTTAAGAATCATACTGGTTCTTACACTAACAATGTTTATTTCTTGTGATGAGGAAGATTTATTAAATGAAAGGCCATTATCTTCTTTGAACGATGAGGCAGTATTAAGTTCGAAAGATGGCTTTGATGCTTACTTAATTGGCTTGACTTATAATGCTAGAGAAGAGCAATCTCAGGGAGATAATCTTTATTTCATCACTAATTTTCCAGGTACTGATGTAGGTGAAGACGCTGGGGCGGAGTATTTCACTTATCGTAATTGGGTTTCATATCTGACTCCGGTAACACCTGAAGTTGAGGATAATTGGAATTGGGCCTATACCAAAATGATTGCACAGGCTAATACCATTATTACCTATGCGAGCAAACCAGAACTTGATGATATTTGGCAAAATGAAGCAGAAAAGAATGCAGTAATTGCAGAAGCTATGTTTTACAGAGCTTATACTTATAATTTCCTTGCAAATCTTTACGGAGGTGTACCAATCGTTGAAAGTATAGAAAGCTCACCTAAATTCGATTATGTTAGATCCACTAGAGAAGAGGTATATGAATTTGCTAAAAATGATTTGGTATTTGCTTCTCAATGGCTTCCAGAAACTGTTGGAACCGATAACGAAGGTCGGATTGTAAAGGCTGCTGCAAATCACCTATTAACAGAAGTTTATTTAGGTCTTAATCAATATCAAAATGCAATTGATAGTGCAACAGATGTCATAGATTCAGGACTTTATGAATTAATGACAGAACGTTTTGGAGTAAGTGCAGGTGATCCAGGTGATGTTTATTCTGATTTGTTTGCTACAGGTAATTTTAATAGAAATTCGGGTAATAAAGAATCAATTTATGTTTGGCAATTTGAATCTTACACAGAAGGTGGTGGTGGTTCGTCAGAAGGCAATAGAACTGTACGTAATATGGGGCCATTTTTAAATAAATTCAAAGATCCAGATGGTGTTACTAATATACCGACCGATGAAACTAATAGAGGAGTAGGTCGTGTTAGAGGCACCAATTATGCTTTGTATGATATATGGAAAGGAGAACCGAACGATATTAGAAATTCTGAATATAATTTTAGACGTGAATTCTTATATAATAATCCCGCATCAGCTTATTTTGGTCAACCTGTCTTACCTATTACTGTTGCAGAAGATTCACTTAGGATTTTATACCCTTACCCTAGAAAAATTGAAGGAACACCATGGGAGGGAAGAAATAATAATGGACGTACAGAAGAAGATGTTTATGTTTATCGACTAGCAGAAACTTATTTGTTAAGATCCGAAGCATATTTTTTAAATAGTGAAAGTCAAAAAGCAGCTGATGATTTAAATTCGATTAGAGGAAGAGCTGGTGCAACATTAATTAGCGCAAGTGATGTATCGCTAGATTATATATTGGATGAACGAGCCAGAGAATTAATGTATGAAGAAAGAAGGAGAAAAACATTGATTAGAATGGGTGTTTTAGTTGAACGTGTAAGGGAGTATGGCCTTGTAGAAGAATGGAGAAGTACAGTTCAAGATTATCATGGCTTATGGCCTATACCACAATCTGCCATAGATGCAAATTTTGGAGCTGAACTTGCACAAAATCCTGGTTACTAATTATTCTAAAAATTGAATATTTAGTTCAATCATAAATATAGGTGAACATGTATAGAAGTTAATTATAAATGTTTATGGCTATATATATATATATATTTATTTGCCCAGTTATAAGCATAGCTTTAAAATTTTAAAAATGAATAAGATGAAGAACAATTATTTAAAAAGAGTCATCTATTGCTTGGTTGGCGTTTTGATGTTTCAATCAAAATATTCTAGTGCTCAAACAGATGGTATGAATATCGAACATAACATTGTTTATGGTGAAGATGGTAAGTATGCAGGTTGGCCTGCAAATCATGGGATTTGGACCTGGGGAGATGAAATTTTAATTGGTTTTGTTCAAGCGGATTATAAAGCAGAGGGTCGAGGACTTCATACCTACGATATCTCTACTTCAAGAAATAAATATGCTAGAAGTCAAGATGGTGGAGTTACTTGGAAAATCACCGATGCCTTTGAAACAGGTCAAAAAGGATTAGGTTATGACAATTTTGGAATTTCCGATTACGCAATTGAACTGGTAAAGTTGAACAAGTCAATACCAGATTTTACTGATAAAAACTTCATATTAACTTTTTTAAGGCATAATAATGATGATGGTCCTACTCACTTTTATTACTCGACCGATAAAGGTGCTTCATGGGAAGGAGCATATAAATTTCCTAACATGGAGACTTCAGGTATTGCAAATAGAACAGATTACATAGTGGATGGTAAGCAATCCTTAAGTGTTTTTGTAACCACCGCTAAGTCAAATAAAAAAGAAGGTAGAGTTGCATTGGCAAGAACTTTTGATGGAGGTGTTTCATGGAGTTTTCAATCTTGGATCACACCAGAGCATGGCGGTTTTGATATTATGCCTTCTTCTATAAGATTGTCTGATTCAAAATTGTTAACGACTATAAGAACCAGAACAAAAGATGGTTCTGATTTTATTTCAAGTTATAAATCTACCGATAATGGCAAAACATGGGAGAGGCTTAAAAATCCTGCTCCAGATACAGGTAGAGGTGGTTCGCCACCGGCGTTGGTAAAATTAAACGATGGCCGATTGGCTTTAGGTTATATTCATCGTAGCGAGTATGGTTCAAGAGTACATGTTAGATTTAGTAAAGATGAAGGGGAAAATTGGAGTGATGAAATCACTTTACGTAGTGGTGATGGCGCTAGTAGAGATGTAGGATATCCAAAAATTACTCAAAGGGCAGATGGAAAATTAGTAATTATTTATTACTGGAACAATGCATTACTAGAAAATTCAAAGCCATATAGATATATAGCTGCAACTATATTTGATGCGCCATTAGTAAACTGACTAAATTTAAAATAAACAAAACTTAAAAAACATTTATGAGAAGTGCAATATACAGTCTAGGTATTATTTTAGTTGTTCTTATTTCATGTAAGGATAAAACAGAAACTAATAAATTAGAAAGTCAAGATATAAGTACAGACCTTTCTACTAGCTTTAATATACCTCCTCTATCACAACCTGGAGAAGGAGCATATATTTCCGGAGAACTAATATATCCATTAGATGATAAGCCAACTCCTGAATGTCATGCGTCTACTATTGCCGAAACTAAATATGGTCTCGTTACCGCATTTTTTGCAGGAACGCATGAAAAAAATCCAGATGTAGGTATTAGAGTTTCTAGATTTATGGATGGAAAATGGACAAGGCCTATTGAAGTTGTTAATGGAGTTGAGAATGATTCGCTCCGTTATCCAACTTGGAACCCTGTGCTTTTTCAACCTAAAGAAGGCCCCCTTATGTTATTTTACAAAGTTGGCCCTGATCCTAGAACGTGGTGGGGAATGTTAATGACATCGAATGATGGAGGAAGAACATGGTCTAAGCCACATAAAATGGGGGAAAACGAAAAAATCGGTCATCTATTGGGACCAATTAAGAACAAACCGGTACAGTTAGCAGATGGAACAATAATTAGTCCCACAAGTTTAGAATACGAGATTGGCAATGATGATGTAGATTGGATGGTATATTTTGAAATTTCGAAGGATAATGGAAAAACCTGGGAAGTCGTTGGCCCAATAAACGATGGTAAGAAATTTGATGCAATTCAACCTAGTGTGCTAACTTATCCTGATGGTAGATTGCAAGTGTTATGTAGAACGAGACAAGATGTAATTTCTCAAAGTTGGTCAGATGATAATGGCAAAACTTGGAGCGAAATGATTGCTACAAATCTTCCAAACCCAAATTCTGGTACAGATGCAGTGACTTTAAAAGATGGTAGACAGTTATTGATTTATAATCATACTACTAAAAAGGGTAAAGAACCTAACAATAGGAATATGTTGAACTTGGCTATTTCTGAAAATGGTAAAGACTGGACACCAATAATGACTTTCGAGACTAAAACAGCAAAAGCTGGCTATTCTTACCCTGCCATTATTCAATCTTCAGATGGCCTAGTTCATATTACATATACCTATTTAAGGCAATCAGTAAAACATATTGTAGTAGATCCAAATAAAATTTAATAGAAACCATAACCAATGTCACAACGATTTAAAGGTATTATTCCACCAATGATTACACCCTTATTGTCTAATTCTGAATTAGATTTTAAAGGGGTAGAGAAAATAGTAAACCATCTAATTGAGGGCGGTGTTCATGGCATCTTCATACTTGGTACTACAGGAGAATCTGTAAGTTTAAGTTATCAAGCTAGACGAGACTTAATAGAACAAACAGGGCTACATATAAATAAACGAGTGCCATTGTTAGTAGGAATTTCAGATACTGCGATTGAGGAAAGTCTCAATTTGGCAACTTTAGCTTATGAATCGGGTGCTGATGCGGTTGTAGCAACACCGCCTTATTATTTTAGTTTGGGTCAAGAGGAACTTTTCGAATACTATTGGGATTTAGCAGACCGTTTAAAACTACCTTTATTTTTATACAACATGCCATCAATGACAAAAATTTCTATGTCTGTAGAAACGGCGGTTAGATTGTCTAAACACTCAAATATCATTGGCTTAAAAGATAGTTCTGCAAATACAGTATACTTCCAAGCTTTAAAATATTCAATTGATAGAGATGATTTTGCACTTTTTGTGGGGCCAGAAGAAATTATGGCAGAAACAGTATTGATGGGTGGTAACGGTGGCGTTACGGGTGGTGCCAATTTATTTCCTAAACTTTATGTAAAAATGTATGAAGCAGCAGTTGAACATGATTTTGAAACCATCAAAGTATTGCAAAAACAAATACTCGAAATAGCTACATTGTTATATACAATAGGAAAATATAATTCAAGTTATTTAAAAGGGGTTAAGGGGGCGGCCTCTTTATTAGGTATCTGTAATAATAATTTGGCATCACCATTAAAACCATTTTTAGATAAAGAAATGTCTCAAATCTCTAGTAATCTAGTAAATATCAAAGCTCATTTAGAGCACTTATCTCTTATTTAAAACAATAACTATTACTTTGAGATTTTGTAGATAAAACCAACCATTATGAATACCATTGATATTATTGTTTTTTTGGCTTACATTATTGGCATAGCCGCTTTTGGAGGTTCGTTTTTTAAGAAAAACAGAACATCATCTTCCTATACAGTTGGTAATAACGATATCCCGGGTTGGGTGGTTACTATGTCAATTTTCGCAACCTTTGTCAGTAGTATTAGTTACTTGGCATTACCAGGAAGTGCTTTTCTTACAAACTGGAACGCTTTTGCTTTTAGCCTTTCATTACCCATCGCTTCTTTTATAGCAGTTAAGTTTTTTGTTCCATTATATCGTAAGATAAATAGCCCATCTGCATACACTTACATGGAGCAAAGATTTGGTCCATGGGCACGTATTTATGTGTCAATGTGTTATCTCTTAACGCAACTAATGAGAATTGGCACTATTTTATATTTGTTAGCACTTACCTTGAATGCAATTGTTGGATGGGATATTATTACCATCATTATTTTAACAGGTGTGGTAGTTGCGATTTATTCTATGCTAGGAGGAATTACAGCTGTTTTATGGACAGATGCAATACAAGGAATTATTTTAATCGTTGGCGCAGTTGTTTGTGTAGTTTATATTTTGTTTAGTATGCCAGATGGCCCTGGGCAAGTTATAGATATTGCATTTTCTAATGAGAAATTTGGGTTAGGAAGTTTTGACCTAGACTTATCTGACTCTACTTTTTGGGTGGTTCTGATTTATGGAATTTTTATTAATCTTCAGAACTATGGAGTGGATCAAAATTATGTACAACGATATATGGCATCTAAATCAGAAAAAGCAGCACAACGCTCAGCTTTAATTGGTGGACTTATTTATGTTCCTGTATCTGCTCTATTCCTTTTTATAGGTACAGCTCTATTTGCCTATTATAATGCGGCAGATTCTTTGCCTATAGAATTACAAGATGCAACAAAAAGTGATAGAGTTTTTCCTTATTTCATTGTTAATGCACTACCTGCAGGGTTAAGTGGTCTATTAGTTGCTTCTATTTTTGCAGCTGGCATGAGTACTATATCAACAAGTTTTAATAGTTCGGCAACTGTATTTTTGACGGATTATTACAATAAGTATTTTAAGAAAAATGCATCAGATAAAGAAGGGATGAAAGTGCTCTATATATCTTCTGCTGTTATAAGTATTATAGGTATAACAATAGCAATCGCAATGATTAATGTTAAAAGCGCTTTAGATGCTTGGTGGAAATTGGCTTCTATTTTTAGCGGAGGTATGTTGGGCTTATTTCTGTTAGGTATTATGTCTAAAACTAAAAACATAATAGGAGCAATAATAGGAACAATAGCTGGTATTTTAGTTATTCTATGGTTAAGTCTTTCGGGCATGTTATTTGGAGAAGACTCAATAGGAAATTATTTTCATACATACTTGACAATAGTTCTAGGAACAGTTGTAATATTTCTTACGGGCTTTATCATCTCTCTTTTATCAAAGAATAAAACAGAATAATTTAAATAGCAATATTTGATTTTGAGTTATAAGCAAACCTTACAGATATTTAGTATATGCTTCTTATTATGTGGTTGTCAATCTTATAAAACCTATCAAAAGATGAGTGTGAATAATTTTTATGCCAATTTAATAGAAATACAACTAACTAATGATTTGAAAGGACATTTTATACATACAAGTGATTCTTTTTCACCAGACAATAATTGGATAGTGTATGATACAAGAAATGATGATACACATATAGCAAATACAGGAAGTATTGAAATTATAAATATCAATACATTAAAAACCAGACAATTATATAATACCGTTAATCAAACTAAATATGGGCCAGGGGTTGGTGCAGTTTCATTTAATCCCAAAGAAGATAAAGTAGTATTTATTCATGGTCTTCTAAATTGCAATGAAACAAATCCTTATTCCTTTTCTCGAAGATCTGCAGTTAGTATATTGATTGAGAAACCGCAAGAACCATTATTTCTTGATGCAAGAAATATTTCACCACCTTTCACAGCAGGTGCTTTAAGAGGAGGGACCCATGCTCATTCGTGGAGCCCTGATGGAACTTGGGTATCATTTACTTATAATGATGAAATTATATCAAGGCTATCCTTAAATTCTAACGAACATTTAAGAGACTTGAGAATGGTGGGTGTCATGGCACCTTTAGGTCCTATAAATGTTGAACTAGAGGATGAAGGAGAGAACGTGTATGGGGAGATGTTTTCGGTAATAGTTACTGAAGTACATGATTCTCCAATATTTGGAAGTAATCAAATAGACCGGGCATATGGTGATGGTTGGGTTGGAAATAATGGATACGTTAAAGCTAATGGGCAAATTCAAAAGAGAGCAGTTGCTTTTCTAGGAGATACTAAAGATAAAAATGGAAATAAATTAACTGAACTTTTTATTGTAGATATACCAGACAACATTTCAAAATCAAAAAGTCAAGAGCCTATTGAAGGTACGGATAGGACCAGGCCCAATCCACCTTTGCATACTAAGCAACGACGGTTAACATTTACTGCTGAAAGAAAGTTTCCAGGAATAATTTGGCTAGGTAACCCTATTCGTACTAATTCTGAAGGTACTTTACTTTTTGTAATTATGAAAGATGATGAAGGAATTGCCCAGATTTATAGCGTTTCTTCTAATGATGGATCTATTAATAAACTAACAGAAAATAAGGAATCTATAGATACTTCATTTGATATCAGTCCTGATGGAAGATATTTAGTTTATGGAGTAAGTGAAAGTGTTTATATAACCGACATTTTAAAATCGGAAACTTTTAAAGTTAAATCAAAAAATAAAAAAGGGGAACAAGGTTTAAGAGCAATACAATGGTCAAACGATGGAAAAACAATCGCCTATAATCGGAGGGTTTCGAAGAAAAATCATGATTATTTCCAATTGTTCATTTTAAAATAAATCTGGGATTTAGTTACTGGTCAACTAAATAATGTTTAAGATTCTTGTTGTTAGTGTAGTGAGTGAGTGAAGAAGGCGCAGTAATACTGCGTCTTCATTTTTTGTTTTGAATATCAATGAATGTTTAGGTTTTTCTGCTAAAAACATGTTTCATTAAGTATGCATCCATTTCTTCATCTGTTGGCATTGTAGTGCTTTTATCCATTTTATTTGTAGGAGGGATATAGCTCGGTTTACGACTGGAGGTACCCATATTTTCAACTATCGGAACGGCCTTGTTTTTTTCAAATTGATATTCTTTATTAAGTGCCAATAAAATTTTCAATTCCCCTTTAAATTGGATAATTTCTTTCAAGATTAAAATTTCATTAATCAATTGACTGTTGAAGTGGTTGGAGTTGCTCATAAGAAAGTTATCCAAACAAAGTGGATACCCCGTTGCGGCCCTATGCTTTAAAGCATCTCTTTTAATATAATATAATTCCAGTTTCGGCGTGTTCTCCAACTTTGCTATTCCATTGGCGTTTTCCAACATGTGTAGAATATCAAAATCGGTTGAATGCCCATTATTTATAATGTCGAGGAAGAGAAGCCTGGCAACCATTTTTGCATCTTTATTCTTCAGAACAACTATTTGGTTATTGAACAGATGGAAAAAAATCAATAAATACGTTATTTAAATATTCCCGATAGGTATGTGCTAAAAAGCTGTAATATGCTTCCAGTAATTCTTTCGAGGGTTCTAATATGGTCCTATAAATACTTGCATCCGATAAGTCGACCCTAGTGTTCGAGGGGAGTTTTAAAACCTTTTTGGCAACGAACAACTTTTTGGAAACATAATGGTCGAGTTTCTGTTTAGGGGAGAACCCATTAAGTTCCCTATCCTTTAAATAACCAAAGTAAGCTACGTTCCTCTTAGTCATTTTGAGTTTTATTGGTTGTTGATGATTGGAGAAATTCAGAATAATCCTCAGGGAGTTCGGCATCGACATCACGTATATATTTTTCAAGCGAGGTCAAGGTGGAATGACCGGTTATTCCCAATAGGGTACTTTTGGTTTCACTTGGATTTAGCCCTTTTCTCATTTCCCTTTACAATTTGGTGATATAGGTATGACTATAACTGTAAAGCCCGTATTCTATCCCTAAACTGAAATGATCATTGACCTTCTTGAACCTTCTCGAATAATAATTTGTTTTATCCCGTTCAGGAACATCCCGCGTGCCACCAATCTCATATGGCGTGAATAGGGAATGTTAAGGGTCGGAACTGGAAAGGTCTGGCAATAATTCCAATAAAATTTCAGGAATGATTTTGGTTTTGCTTTTTTGTTTTTCGCCTTGACATATATTTTTTTGTCCGCTATATCGATGTCCTTGTTCTTCAGCATGTATACTTCGATAGGCCTTAGGAAACAAAGGGAAATAAATTGGACGAACGATAACAACAGTTCGTCGTTCTCCTTCATATAGGCTTCTAAATTGGATTCCTGTATGGGCGTGAACGTTTTGTTAAGAGTAGGTCTTGTCGATAATGGTTTGATTTTGAGTATAAAATTGTCCCCGATGATTTCATTATCGTCCATAGTGGTGAAAATTGCATTTAGACTGGTTCCGGCATTGTTACGCGTTCTAGGAGAAGTCCGGGCCAACACCGTATTCAAATATTGGACCACCGTTTTCTTATCAATCGCCCGTATATCATTGATTCCTTTTTTTTCAACCATTTTTGAAATTGTTTTAGCGGACCATGGTAGCCAGAATATTAGTTCGGACTCAAAGACTGTTTCTTGATTTTTAAAGCGAAATCGAACGCTTCTTCAACGGACATGTACGGTTCTTCGATTACGGTTGAAACAATTGACTTAGCTATTTGTGTTAATGAATTTTATTTCACCAATTTCAAACTAATTACTTCATCAAGTGCGAACATAATTGATGATAAAATTTTTAAAGAAGTACTTTTCAAGAAAGCCATACGCAATGGTGCAACACAAACCGACGTAATAGCCATTACTAAATTATCCAAGGGTAGAGTTTCGAAAATATGGAACAAAGATCTCGATGATATGGAAAAGAAACTGGAAACTGGAAACCAGTTCTAAAAATCACCGCACACCCTTAGTATACTGAGCTATATACCGAAGTCGAAATAAGTTTCTAGTTTCCAGTTTCCTTCATTAAAATTTTCTTTCAAATACCAACAATTAGATTGGTTATAAAATTGAAGAGATCGCTCTTAGGGTTTTTACAATGGATGGAAAGGGTAGGCAATCGGGTAGGTGATATGGTTACATAGGGTAGGCACTATAAGGAATTAGGGTAGGTGATATGGTTACATAGGGTAGGCACTATAAGGAATTAGGGCGGGTGATGGTGAAATGGGTATGAAAAATGGCAGGTACTATTAGCAATTAGGTCAGGTGATGGTTACATAGGGTAGGTAGTCGGGCAGGTGCTATAGTTGTATATGGTAGGCATACTAGTAAATCGGGTAGGTGATTTAGTTACATAGGGTAGGTAATTGTGTAAGCTTTACCATATTTTGTGTAGACATCGGGTAAGTTAAAATATAGAAAAAAAATCACTTTATATAACATTGCCTACTATCTCATCATTTTTTTTAACTATAGTAAATCAAATTATCACTTCCACGAGTAGTTACCGTCTAAAATAAGTAATTGAATGGTTTAAACTAGCACGAATTCTTAAGACTGATTCCTCAGAAGTACAAGTATGCAAAGCAAACACTTTTAACTATGACCTTGCATAAGCAATAAAATCCTTTGGAAAATATTTCAGACATGACTACCAAAACTTATATTTTATATAGACCAGTGCTATTCAGATATAGTAATATCGATTAGGCCTAGTTCTGATAAGAGAAAAGGAAGTAGTTTAAATAATCAATATTTTTTCAAGTTATGAGAAAACTTTTTTGGTATTCTTATCTACTTAATGTTCCTAATGATTTCTAATAAATACCCGTAAATTCCTAAGGACTATTCCTGCCATTCCTATCACAAAGGTTGACATACGAACATGATTTTTTTTCATTTACAACCATGAAAACCACTTTTCTAAAAGTTGTGGGAATTGAAGAAAATTATCCAATTAAATTTAATTTCATTTTTTCCCAATTTTGGTGCAGGTGGTATACATTTACCGTTCTATCCAATATTAAAAAAGGAAATTAGTTTTACTACAAGTTCGGTCTTATATTAAATTGAATTTAGCACGAAATAGTTGCAATATTTATTTTTAATCTTAAATTATTCCTATTTATATTGATATCAATTAGTAGTAAAACGAATAAATCTGGATGTTCAAAACACCCATATTTACATCAAAAAAACTTTTTTTTAAGAAGGGCAATATTTACTTCGACTTCTATAACAAAAT
>TARA_R110000744_G_scaffold120218_3_pt1 | contig 22707 bp, 12 predicted proteins | sample TARA_R110000744 | Tara Oceans TARA_R110000744 (sample SAMEA4398083) | marine metagenome | biome: Polar Biome; feature: [DCM] deep chlorophyll maximum layer (ENVO:01000326); material: water (ENVO:00002006), including particulate matter (ENVO:01000060) such as... | depth 36 m | reverse complement strand
GCGGCAACTGCAATCATTGCTAAGAAAGAAGCGCCATGTACAGTAAAAGGACCATCACCAAAACCAGGCATATTTCAGTTTTTACCAATTCCTCCTACTGCGCCTCTTCCTAACCCAGGAATCATCGAAATGCAGTTAGCAACAAGTAATTACGGAATCAGAAATGTACAAGTTGATCCAAGACTAGCAGAGAAGATTAGCAAGTCGGATGACTATAAGGGACTATTCAACTTCGATCCTACGATTCATGAGATTCGTTCTAAGTTGAGAGATCCTGCAAACTTTAACAACGGTGGGTTTACAAGTTATCTAGTTGCAGAAAGAAAACTTGCTCCAAATTTCAAACAGAATATGCCAAAGAATATTGGTCGATCCGCTAGTAAGAAAGGCACTATTCGTTTTGGCAATAATATACTAGGAAACAATCCTGCGGACACACGTAGCAAACGCTTTAAGGTAAATGAAATAATATGAAGATTCTAGTTGATCCACAATATAATCCACCATTCAACGCAATAACGTCCGCAACTAAACTTGGTCCAGGTATAACGATTGCTAAATTTCTAGGTGCTAAAGGTTCGCGAACACAGTTAGAAAAACTTTATGGCGAATCATTCTTTGGCGCACCCGATCTCAATCAGATTGCAAGAAACCTTTATTTACATTCTTTGGCAATTCAATCCGTTATTGCGAATCCACAGTTTGCACAGCATAGACTGGTAGTAAGCGAAGGCATTTACGAACCTAATCCAAAATTCAATGTACAAGAAATTAAACAATCAAGTCTTGAGCAGGCGAAGAAACTCGCAAGAGAGAATAGTGGTGGCACTTATGGTAAAGGTGCTGACGGATATATCGCTAGAATACCAGTCTATGCGGGCGAGAAACCAACAAAGGGTAGCATTAACGAATATCGTCGTGACGGTAGAGCAGTCGTATATCAACTAATCGACAAACATGGCAAGACTGATCCCAGATTGTCTTTTGACCTTGCCGTGTTCTGGAAAGATTATTTGAACTACGATTTGTTAGGACTAGACTACGACACATTCGATCCAAATGGTGATCTTACTTGCTCTATTGTATTGATTATGCCTGCTGTTCCACCCGATTGGGATGTAAGTTATACGTTGAATCTTGAAACGACTTATAATGGTGAACTTCAGACTAAAGATGAATTACTAGAAATACTGTCCGAATAAAACATATAAATAAAAGAAAGAAACTTTGAAGGTCAAACAATGGCAAAGATATTCTCAACAGAAGACGGTAATCTCAGCACAAGTGTTCGTGTTGTGCGTGATCGTCTGTACTCTGATTTTGATCTATCATTTGCGGCAAAGACGACAACTGATGGCGACATCTATAAAAAGACTGATGCTGCCGCAGTAAAACAATCTATAAAAACTCTGTTGCTGACTAGACGATCTGAGAAACCTTTTCGACCTCAGTTCGGCGCTGACTTGTACAGTCTTTTATTCAGTCTTGCTGATGAATCTTCTGGTGCTGAAATAGCGGATGCTATTAAGAGTGCTATACAGAGATACGAACCACGAGTTGCTATACTACGACTGAAAGTTACTTCAGATACGGATTACAATAGTGCTGACGTTACTATTGAATTTAGAATTGTAAATACTGATATTGTCGATGTTATTAAAGTATCTCTTAACGATCAAACGTTTGTTGGTGCATCAATACCTGTAGTACCGCCCATTACGCCAGATCAAGTATTTAACAATATTCTTCTCAGAACGCCTGAGTTCGAACGCATGTTGACCGAAGCGGGTCTATTAATTGCAAGAGATATAGGCAGAACTGTAGATGGTGCTATCCTTACACAGGACGGTGACGAACTTTCAATATTAGATGGATCGGGTGACGTTCTTATCATCAACGGTTTGATTCTATAACTACCATTATAATCGGAGATAAAGCATAATGGCAACAACAATTAAGTCAACAGAACTAGATTTTGAGAATCTAAAAAGTAGTCTCAAATCACATTTACTGTCAAAATCTGAATTTGCTGACTATAACTTCGAAGCGTCTGCGCTATCTAGTCTATTGGATGTATTGGCATACAACACGCATTACAATGCACTGACCGCAAACTTCGCTTTGAACGAGTCATTTCTCAGTACAGCGCAACTTCGTTCATCTCTCGTAGGACTTGCAGGAGGTTTGGGTTATACTGTCAACTCAAGATCCGCATCTTTTGGTGTAGTTAACCTTTATGTGACTGATGACACTAATCCATCGAGCATAACAATGCCTGCGGGTTTCACATTCTCTTCTACGATTGACAATAAGACTTACACCTTTCAGACTAGAGAGTCGTTGACTGCAAGGAACAACGGTAGTAATCAGTATTTCTTTGCTACTAATTCTAATATCAACGTTCCTATTTATGAAGGTGTTGCAAAGAAAAAGACCTTCATTGCAGGTTCTTCTACAGAGAATGATTCGTATGTTATTCCTGTCACCAATCTTGACTTAGACACGATAAAAGTACGTGTGTATGAAACCGTTGCTTCTTCTACTGGTAAAGTATACACTAATATTAATAATGCTACAACCATTAATGAGACTTCTCGCATCTTTGTTGTTAAAGAAACACCTAACGGTTTCTATGAATTAACGTTCGGCAATGGTGTTCGATTAGGTATTACGCCTAGCGCAACCAATAAGATTGAAGTTGAATACACAACAGTCTCCGGTTCTGCGGCGAACGGTGGCAGATTCTTCACACCAGACACACTCATCAGTGGTAAAGAAATTCAAGTAACAACTGTATCAGCATCTAGTGGTGGTAATGAAAGAGAAGCAATCGAGTCTATTCGTAAGAATGCTCCTTATCTTTATGCCGCACAGAACAGAATGGTTACTGCTGAAGATTACGCAGCACTTACACTACGTAATTTCAAGAATGTTATTTCTGACATCAAAGCATGGGGCGGAGAAGACAACGTTCCTCCACGTTATGGTTCAGTATTCTTGTCAATTGTTTTTAGTACAGATAACGATACGGTTAAAACAAACACTAAAGCAGCAATCTCTAATCTTGCAAAGGATTTGTCTGTAGCGTCTTTTGATATCGAATTCACTGACCCTATCGAAACCTTCTTAGAAGTCAAGACAGTATTTCAATTCAATCCAAACTTAACTTCACTCTCACAGACTGAGGTTGAGACTAGCGTTAAAGCATCGATGCAGAGTTACTTCTTAGAAAATCTAGGTGGATTTGATCAATCTTTTCGTCGATCAAATATGCTTACGGATGTTGATGCTGTTGGCGGTTCGGTATTATCAAGTCGCGCAGATGTTAGAATGCAGAATCGATTTAATCCAGACAAGGGTAATACCGACTATACAATATATTATCCTGCAGCAATCTCAGCACCGGATGATCAACTTTATGTTATTGTCTCTGAGAACTTCTACTTAAATGGTAAAACTTGTTTCCTTAGAAATCGTCTGACTACTAATATCATTCAGGCAATCAACATCTCGACCGGTTTACCTGAAGTTGATAATATAGGAACATATAGTCCTTCAGATGGCACTATCACACTTAACTCCTTTAGCGGTACTATCATCTCAGGTGGTTCCATGAAGATTACAGCAACTCCAGGTAATGAAGCGGTGATTAATCCATTACGAAGTAATATTCTGTTCTTCGATGAAGAGTCTTCAGATGCTAAAGCAGTCATTACAGATACTATATAAATAGATCAATATATTAAAGAGAATTAAAAATGTCATCAGCAATTACTAATCGATTCCGGGATCTTTTTCTTCAACAGTTGAAAGACGAAGTGGAAGGTAACACTATTAAATATCATGTTGGTCTTGCTAGAGGCGAAGATTTCACCGCGCCCGATCCAGTTAGTTCTCAATATGCACAATCACAGATTAGGCACTCATTACAGTCAGTTAAGAGTTTGAGCAATGCTTCCTTTGTTGTGTCTACGGTTACTTGGACTAGCGATACGTTTTACGAAGCATACGACGACTCTAATCCCGTACAAACTAATTTCTATGTTATCAATCAATCTAACAGTATCTTTATCTGTATTGAAGCAGGAAAGTTTAGTGACGGAACACTACAACCATCTGTTATTGAACCAACAACAACTGCGCTTAGGTCGAACGGAAGTTCTACTGGAGATGGAACTACGTTCGCGACAACTGATGGTTATAAGTGGAGGTTCTTGTATAAGATGTCCAATATTTCTTATGCTACTTATCGTACCGCTGCTTATACTCCAGTGAAACAGATTGGCGATGCTCCATTAATAACCGAAGAGATTGCACAGAAACTACTTCAAGATAGTACTGGATTTGCTGGCGAAATCATAGGACTTGCTATTGATAGTACAGGTACAGGAATACCGTCAGTGCCAAATCTAACTGTTTTAGGAAACGGCAGCGGCGCACAGTTCAGATGTTCAGTTACTGACGGTAAGATTACTAGAGTACAAGTAGATTCTTCTGCTGACGGTAGTTATTTACACGGCATCGGTTATGATTATGCTACAGTTAAAGCGTCTGTAGGCGATGCTGTACTACGACCTATATTTGCACCTCAGGGCGGAATACATGCGGATCTAGTCACTACTCTAAAATCAAGATCACTTATGTTACAAACTGATTTTGTTGGTAGCGAGAACGGAACAGTTATTAATGAAAACGATTTTAATCAGATCGCTCTGTTCAGAGATATAAGATTGCAGAACGATTCAGCATTCACTGGTGCCACATCTATCGCAGCAAAACACTTAGCAGCAAATGTTACTAATGGTCAGTTTGATGAAGATGACATCTTTTCGAATGATGCAGGTACAGCAAAAGGTAAAGTGTTGTGGCATGACATTGCTAACACCAAGATTTACTATTGGCAAGACGAAGAGACTGGGTTTGGTAATTTCAGTGTCGGCGGTACAGTATCTACTCCTGCTCCAAGTAGTGGGGTTGCAACAATCACACAAGTTAATAATTCTCCGGTCAATGCATATAGCGGAGATATAATGTATATAAATAATGTTAGTTCTATTGATCGGGCACCGAATCAAACAGAAGACATTCGCATCGTAATTCAGTTAGGATAAGAGACTAAAAACATGGCAAATCAGTTCACAGGTAACACGCTCTCAGGCACGTATAATGATGATTATAATGTCGATGACAACTATCATCAGATACTATTCAATAGCGGACGTTCGCTTCAAGCAAGAGAACTAACACAGTTACAGACTCTTGTATACGGAGAGATGGGACGCTTTGGAGCGAACATCTTCAAAGAAGGTGCGGCAGTTACTGGCGGTGGAACTAACATCGATAACAATTATCAGTATGTTAAGATTGCATCTACGAATCAGGGTGGACAATTCTCTGATATTCCATTAGGCACTATCTTTCAGAATCCTATCACTAACGTCTCAGCACAAGTGGTGCAGGTTATTGCTGCAACTGGTGATGATCCAGCATTGTTGTTTGATACTCTTTTTGTTCAGTACATCAATAGTGGTAACGGTGCGTTAAGTACTGCGCCAGTAACGTTTGGTGACGGCGAAACTTTAGCGGATGTGTCTGGAAATGGATACAGTATTGTAACTGAATCGCCTAATGCGACTGGTTATGGAGTCAAGTTTACTGTAGCAGAGGGAGACTTCTTCGTTCTGGGTCGCTTTGTACACACTCCCGAACAGTCTATCATTCTTTCACCATACACTCAGAATAGTGTAGATAAGACTGTAGGATTTAAAGTTGTACAGGAAGTTGTCACTGTAAATGACACCAATGCATTATATGACAATTCCGGTGGTACAGTCAACACTGCTTCACCTGGCGCAGATCGATTGCGTATCAGACTTGTTCTGACTACTGAAGATAAAGTAACATCAGACGAAACCTTCCTGTTCATAGCAGAAATAGAGAACGGTAAGATTGTCAAAGAGATTGATAATAACGAGCAGTACGGCACAATTAGAGACATGATTGCCGAGCGCACCAAAGAAGAGTCTGGTGATTATATCGTATCTCCATTTATTCTTAATATTGGCGAAGATGCTGTTACGGATTCAAGTATCAGTCTTAACATATCAGATGGTATTGCATACGTCAATGGTTATAGGGTAGAAACTGCGTCATCAACTAGTTTGAATGTTCCTAAACCAACAGGCACTGGATTAATTGAAAATGTTCCAATTACTATTCAGTACGGCAACTATTTCGAATGTGGTGACAATAGAGGATTACCAAATCTCGATTACGAAAATGTTAAACTGTGGGATGCATCCAGCGGTGGTGGTACAGACTTAGGTACTTGTCGTATACGTGCTGTCGAGAGAGATGGCGCCACGTTTAAAGTCTACGTGTTTGATGTTAGAATACAACCTACAAGAACTATACGTGACGCTAAAAGTATTGGTACTGGATCCACAGACTACTTCAACATTAATTTAATTGACAGTAAAGCACAACTTATTGAAACAGAAAATAATGACTTGTTGTTCCCTCTTCCTGAAACACGTCCAGAATCTTTGGACGGAGTTTCGCTTACATCACAATCGCGTCAACAACAGACCGCATCAACTAATGTAATCAATCTTACTCAATTGCCAGAAAACAGCGCATACGTAGATAAGAATCTGTGGACTGTAGGCACTACGCTTGCTGCTGCCGAAGATGTAGCGGCAAATATCGTCATCTCAAATGGCGGTAGAGATTGTCAAATCACTGGACTAGACGAAGCGTCTGGAGTATACGAGGTTCTTGCCTACGTACAAAAGACTGCAACGATTAAGTCAAAGACTGTTCAAGCAAATGTTATTAAAACAGGTATTAGTCCTGGGGTTGACTCAGCAGGCGGTTTTGATTATTGGGGTCTTGGCGATCCTGACATCTATCAGATCGATTCTGTTAGACAGGACAATTCATCGGGTATTGATATCAGTACAATGTTCCTACTTGACGATGGACAACGTGATAACTTCTATGCTGACGGTCGCTTAATACTACGAGACGGTCACACAAATCCTGGCGACATCTATGTTAGATATAAGAAGTTTAATCGAGGAACAGGCGACTTCTATTGTGTAAATTCATACAATGTTGCGTATAAAGATATTCCCTCACACATCCTCAAAGATGGTTCAGAACTTGATCTAACTGGTTATCTTGACTTCCGTCCAGATGAAAATGATCGTATCAGTAACGATACAAGTTATACTAACATTATGACATTGCCACGTAGCGGAAGCACTGTAACTGCCGACACTAATTATTACTTACCTCGTGCCGATAAACTCATTATAACTCCTGAAGGTGAGTTGCAGTATCTGATGGGAGAACAAGCAGCAACGCCCAAGTTTAAAGAAACTCCTGCTAACACCATGGAGTTATACAAGATTATTCTGTATCCTAATACTCTTGACGAGAATGATCTTGAAGTGACTCCTGTCGAAAATCGCAGATATACAATGGCAGACATTGCTGATCTTGATAAGAAGATTGACGACCTAGAAGCATATACATCACTAAGTCTATTAGAACTGGATCAGAGATTAACTGCTGCTCTGGATAGTGACGGACTTGCACGAATTGAGTGTGGTTCACTTGTTGATGACTGCTCGGATCAAACTAAATCTGATACTTCAAGTCCTGACTTTAGAGCAGCACTTGACCCAGAAAGTCGTTTAATTCGTCCATCTTTTGAAGAAAAGAACTTGCGTCTCATATACGACGATACTCTATCTAACGGTGTTGTTAAAAAGGGTGACAATGTTTATCTTGCTCACGATTCCGCAGCATGGTCAATTCAGTTACTAGCATCTCGTTCTACAAATATTAATCCGTATGGCAAGATCGACAATGTAGGTACAATGAGAATTTCGCCTAATGCTGATGAGTGGAAAGAGTCACAAGAGGCAGGCACAAAGGCACTTAGTGGTAGTAACAAACTGACTGTTATTCAAGCATATCTTTGGAACAATCACAGTTGGAACTGGCAGGGTCGTGACGCAAGTGCAATCAAAATTGATTATGCTAAACTCAATTCAAGTAACTGGAGAATTCGCAGTTTTGAGTTGAAACGTCTTGAAAAAGCATATAGCACTGCATCTTCGACTTTCCTTAGACCTTCACAATCAAATGGAACAGTCGCACGTATTGTAGTTTCTGATACATTACGCTCAGTAGTAGGCAATAGAATTGTTGATCTCTGTATTGTACCTTGGGTTCGCTCACGTAAAGTATTCTTTAAAGCACAGGGTTTAACTCCAAACACTAAATTTACACCATTCTTTGATGGTAAAGATGTGACAGTATGGTGTCGTGAAGAGTCAACCTTCGTTCAATGGTCAGATCGCAACGAAGATATTGGTAACAAGTATACTACTGTAACAGAGCATCCTGCAGGCAGCACTCCTTTAATTGCTGATGCTAATGGTGAAGTTATAGGTTCATTCTTTATTCCGAACATCAAACCACAGTACGAAATTGAACGCACGGAAACTACAAAGAGAAAGTGGTACGGTAAAAAGAAGAGATCACAATCTTTCAGTATTCGCTTTCGTGCAGGTATTAGAGAGTTTAAACTTCTCGATATTAACGTCAATGATTGGAATCATGCTAACAGTAAAGCATTTGCATATTATACTGTAGCAGGTGCGCTTGATAAAGATCAAACACGTAGTATTACACTTACTAATCCTATAAAGCGTGGTCGTGGTAGCAAGTTCACCACTAAAGAGTTGAAGAAGATTGTCGATAATATTGGTCTTGAGAATCTAGCAATTGTTGATCCTAGACTATCTGGACTATATGGTCCTGATGAAACGTCTTTGTCTGCTTCGGCACTAACATCATTATCGAATAACAAAACATTGTCCAAAGTTATATCTGACTATATTGATGTTAATCAAAATCAGTTCTCGAATGTGTTAGGATCTAAACCAGCATCTACACCGATGAATCCTTTAGCACAAACTTTCTATGTTGACAATGCATATGGTGTAACATTGACTAAGTTGGATTTATTCTTCAAGTCAAAACCAACGGATTCTAACATACCAGTTTCGATTCACATTCGTCCTGCTGTTGCGTTTAAACCTTCAGAAGATCAAATTGTTACTGACTCACAAGTTTATATGAATTCATCGAGTGTTGTTACTACTAGTTCTGATGAGCAGTTAGTGACTATCAAGTCGCGACCTACGTCTTTCGTATTCGAAGAACCAATTTACTTGAAACCATACACAATGTATGCTATAGTAGTTACATCACAGTCTACAGAGTATGAACTATACACCGCAAAAACTAGAGAACCAGTAATTGGCGCAGTTAGTCGATCAATTGTTACACAGTCCGGTCTTGGATCATTGTACTTGCCTCAGAACGGTAAGATGTGGAGCGGTTCTCACGATCAAGACCTTATGTATAAATTGACTCGTGCTAAGTTTGGTACAGCGGGCGGCGCTAACGGTAGTGTTATATTAAGAAACGCAGATGTTCCTGCAACTCTTTTAGCAGAGGCGTCTCTTAGAACTACATTGAATGTTGGTAAGGTATATGTATCACATAAGAATCACGGATTACATCCTGGTGATGGTGTGCAACTTGATAGTGCTACTGCTGTAGGTGGAATCACCGCAGCAACGTTGAATACAGTACATCAAGTAGACTCTGCTGATATTAATGGTTATACATTTACTGCTGCGACCAATGCAACATCTACTGCTGTAGGTGGTGGTAATAGAATCTTGTCTCAGGGCAATATTCCTTTCTCGACGATTAATCCACATATCGAGACAGTAATTCCTAACTATACTTCGATTGGTGTAAGTGCTAAATTGACATCAGGTCGATCTATATCTGGCACAGAGACTCGCTTTGTACAACCTGGCGAATATACTTCGATTTCATTGAAACAGAATGTCGAGTATGATGAAATGAAAGCAATATACAATGCATCTTCAGAAGACTCTGACATTGCTGCGGGTGCATCATCAGTATACTTTAAGATGGATCTGAAAAGTGCTAATGATTATGTATCGCCTATTGTTGATCTACAACGTTCGTCTCTGATTACAATTAACAATCTTATTGACAATGATAATGTATCTGCATTGATTCATCCCGCAGCGTCTACACTAGCAAGATCAGCAACAGACGGAGCAGTTTGGATCTCAACTCCTGTTACGATTGGAACTAACGGTGTTGGTATCGAAGTTAAAGCAGATGTGATGTTGCCTGCAACTAGCGCGGTTGTTTATGAACTTCCTGTCATGATCAATATGTATTATAGAACTTGTTCAGCAAATGAGAACATATATGATCAATCGTGGGTTTATAAAGCGCCAACAACTCCTTATCAATATTCAAATTCTCATAGTGACTTCAACGAACAAGTTTGGTTGCCTGGAGATAGAGGCGGTACTTTGAAAGCATTCCAACAAGTTCAAATCAAGTTTATAATGAAGTCTGTTGATAACAGCAAAGTTCCTTTAATTAAAAACTATCGACTAAAGTGCTTGGCAGTCTAAACGATGTCAGGTCACTTTTTGAAAGTGGAAGGTGTTCCTGGGTTAGTTCGTGATACAGTATCGGGTGCGTTAATAAACGTAAATCATGCTGAGATCGAACTTGCTCAAGAACGCAAAAGACTCCGAAATATCAAACGACAAGAAGAAGCAAATATCAGAGATAGTGTTACTAGTCTGCAAAAGGATATGGAAGAAATAAAAGAAGCATTGAATTTATTGCTTTCAAGAAGCGTATAAATAAATGTAATTAATCAGACTTGGCAGATAACAACTTATGTCTTTACCGCTTAAACATTATGGTTCTGGAGCACTAAGAGAACTAGCAGTCCTAGATATGGATTATCTTGCATACAAAGCAGGTGTTCATCTAGGACGATCAACCAGTTCTGATGCCGGTGTATTGACAGTAACTCCTGGTGGCGACACTGTTGGTCAATTCGAAGATACACTATACAGTTCTACTTTAGGAAATGTACCAGGAACATATTGGACTGTCAACTTTGGTGCAGAACTAAGATCAGACGGTGCAGGCACTCACACTACAGTATTCACTCAGCAAGACGAACTACCCTCTCCACTTTATGTCGGCGACACTGTTAATATCATAGTAACTGGTGATGCGGTAACTGGATTCGAAGAGATTGGTTTCGAACTCGCAGTTGCTGGTGGAGCAGTATACACTATAGATTCCACAACAACTACACCTACAGCAGACTCGACAGATGGAACTAGAGTTGAGTGGGAAGAATTTATTAATCCCACAGGTCTTGTTGGAACATACGTAGCATCGTTCGAATTGACGGTGACTAACACTGGCATCTTAAACTTTACGTTAACTGCTAACTCAACTGACCTACAAAATATTGCGAAGCAGACCTCGAACGAAAGTATTGTATTTCCTACAGTTTCTGTAGAGCAGACTTTACCGCCAGATACTGAGTCTATTGTAACTGATCTCTATCAAAACACGACTACACAATCTCCGATTACTGAATCAGGTCCATTCAAGAAAAATCCAGTGTACTGGGACAGAAGTGCATTAGTACCTGGCATGAAGGAGATGAATGATGCAGAATTAGACACGTTCTGTGAGAAACTTGTCGGTAAAATAATGCTGGGAGAGTTTCCGGGCACATTTAGATTAAGTGCTAATAGTCCTGGTACTGACTGGTCAAACTTTGTTCCATCTGTGTTTAGTGATACTCGTGCTGACGAATCGATCATTACTTATTCTATCTGGATTAGAAAGACTGGAACAGTACCTGATCCAAAAGTTAATCCATTATTCATCAATCGTCTGAATGGAAACTTCAACGGTCTTAAAGAATACTCTGATGCTGAAGTAGAGTTCACATTTGGTGAACGAATCAAAAAGGCAATTGAGACAACTGGTATTGGTAAATATCAATTGCGCACTGCAACACAAGGTGCACCTACTGATTTTGGTACTTGGGTTGCTCGCGGTAGTGCTGTAGATACAAGAAACACATATTTCTACGATGAAGGATATGTTTCTCCGTCTCTATACAACGCTCAGTATAGCGAAGATTATATTGGCACATATGAGCAAACCTACTCAGGTAACTATGAACCTACTTATGTGGGATCATTCGAAGGTGAGTATCTAGGAACTTATGATGGTGATTACACAGGCACATACACTCCAACATATGACGGTGACTTCTTAGGAGAGTATGTACAGAACTATCTGGGTGATTATAACACAGATTACTCTCAGAACTATCTTGGCGATTACATTAGTCAATATACTCCCACATATGATGGTTTAGACTATGTTGCAGATTACACGAACACTTATGATGATCCTGTTCCAGTTCAAGAGCAATATGCAAGTGATTATGATTCTACAATATATTCAGGCAACTATGTCAGTGCATATCAAGTAGATTATATTTCCGATTACTTGACTAACTATGACTCGACTTATGATGGCGCAGACTTTGAAGGTCAATATGCAACTGACTATATTGATGACACCTATCAAGGTAATTACATTACGGATTATCTCGGCGATTATCTCAGCGAGTATCTAGGAACATATCTTGGTGACTTCATCACTGAATATGGCGCGAGTTATGAAGGCGCATATGATAATGCCTATGAAGCGGAATTCAGTGAGACATACTCGGGCGACTTTACTGCTGACTATGAAGGAACTTATAACACTGACTACTTGTCAGACTATGAAGGTGCTTTTCAACAGACTTATCAAGGAGACTTCATAACACCTTATGAAAGTACATATGATAATTCTTACGGATCAACTTATGAGTCGGATTACGAAGGTGCATTCTCTGCTGATTACTTAGGCGACTTCATAACCCCCTACGAAAGCACATATGATAGCACCTATGTTTCAGATTATGAGTCAGAGTATCTTGCTCAGTACGAAGGTGTTTATGATCAACAAGCATATCAAGGTAACTTTGTTGCAGATTACACCACTGACTACGCGCAAGACTATATCAGTCTTTATGCGGGAGATTACATCAGTGATTATTTAGGAACATATAGTGGTGAATATCAGACACAATACACCACACAGTTCTCTGACATTTATTCTGGCGACTTCATAACACCATATACTCCTAACTATCAGACTGTGTATGACACATTATATGCAGGCAACTATGTTTCTGATTATCTTGACGAGTTTGAAACTACTTATGAAGGCGATTATTCTGGTGCATATACAAGCACATATGAAGGAAACTTTGACGGCGAGTATCAAACAGACTACCTTAATGAATATACGGGCGTTTATACTGGTCAATATATCTCAGACTATGCTACAGATTATATATCACCATATGACGGCACTAACTATGCTACAGATTACATATCCGACTACAACTCAGATTACTCTGGATTAATATACTCTACTGATTATGAAAATGATTATGCGACTGTATATGAGGGCGCACAATTCACAGCAAGTTATGCGGGCGATTCTTACACGTCTGAATACGGTGGACAATTTGTTGCGCAATATACAGGACTTTTTGACGGAAATACTTATCAGGGAAATTACGTTTCTCTTTATGTTGGCGACTATACTGGCAATTATGACAACACTTATGCCACCACATATGATGGTGCGAACTATCTAAATGAGTTTGAAACAATCTATGTTGGTGACTATTTAGGACTCTACACGTCTGCTTATCAATCAAATTATGATGCTCAAGCATATACAACAGCATTCGAAACTCAATACACTGGTAACTATGTTGGTGCATTCGGTGCAACGTTCCTAGGCACATACGAGAGAACGAATTATACTTCGTCGTTTGAGACCACATACACAGGCGAATATACCGGCGCATTCGGACAGAATTTCGCAGCAAGTTTTGAAGGTGAACCTTACACTTCGACATTTGAAACAACTTATACTGGCAATTACATCTCTCAGTTTACTGGCGTATTTCAGTCTCAATATACTGGATCTGGTTATGCGAGTACGTTTGATGTAAACTATACCGGTAATTATATAGGTCAATTTAGCGCAAGTTTCAATGCTAATTATGAAGGACCCATCTATCAAGGTACAGACTTTGTAGCACCCTATACAGGTAACTTCGAAGGTAGTTATGCGTCACTCTTTATAGGAACATATGATAGACAAGGATACACAAGTCAATTTACCCGAACATACACTGGGGACTACTCGGGTAACTTTACTGTTAATTACGTAGGAACATATCAGGGCGCTAACTATAATGCTGCATTTGATCAAACTTATACTGGTAACTATATTGGTCTTTTCAGTGCAACTTTCCTGGGCGAGTATAATCGACAAGATTATACTAGTCAATTTGCGACAACATACACTGGCAACTATACTGGTCAATTCAGTACAACCTTTCTAGGCAATTATGATCGAACAACTTATGTCACAGATTTTACTGCGGTATATCAAGGTAGTTATGCTGGAGCATTCTCTGCAACGTTCTTGGGCAATTATGATAGAATTAACTATAACGCAGATTTCGGTGCTATATACACTGGCAACTATACTGGTCAATTCTCTCAAACTTATACAGGAACTTATCAAGGTACAGTATACGCGGGTTCTTATACTGGTCAATATACTGGCGTAATACAAGAAGGATTTGCGGCGAGTTTCGAGGGATCGTATAACGGTCCAGGATATGTAGGCAACTTCACTGGACAATATACTGGTCAAGTGCAAGAGACTTTCAGTGCAACGTTCTTGGGTAGTTATGATCGAATTAACTATGATTCATCTTACACTGGTGTATATACAGGTCTTTATGAAAGATCGCAAAACACGTCGAACAACGAGACGTTCGCTGCCAACTTTGTAGGAAACTATATCGGCGCTTATACCGGTCAAGTTCAAGAAACCTTCACTGCTAATTACGAAGGAACTTACGAGGGTGGTTATCTTTCGCAATATACTGGCGGTTATACTAGAGCGCAGAATCAAACACGCACCGCTAATACTACATCATCATATACTGGTGGTTATACTAGAGCGCAGAATCAGACATTCGCTCGGGAGACTCAATCAACATACACCGGTAGTTACGTTAGAGCGCAGAATCAAGTAGGTAATACGATTGGTTATGTGAGAAATCAATCCTCTAATTATAATGCATTATATGTCGGACAATACACTAGATCGCAGAATCAGTCATTTCAACGCCAGAATAATTTAGCGACTGCCGCAGAACTTGGTGCTATGTGGAGAGGCACACGTACTCAGGGTCGAAACTATTTAATGCAAGATGATATTGCATTAACAGGTGTGGAAAATAACACTAACATATCCTGGTATTCTAACACCCCAGGTCAAAGATATAGCACTATCGTTACCAGGTCAATGTTTCCTACCACTACTCATAAAGCATCGCCGACTATAGCACCTGCGTTGAGAACTGAATGGATGACTATTATTTTGGCGCAAGCGTCAGGTAATACTACAAACAGTTTTGATCCTTTATACGTCACAGAGAATGGTGTCACTACAAGTCATAATCCTGTAAATGTCTATGCTGTTGGTGATGGTAGTCCACCTCGAAGAGAGGTGCAGGTGTATAACGTACCTAAGGCATATAGAGACACGACTCGCGTATATTGTACTTACAGAAAGGGAAGTAGCAATCGGGTAAACACCCAAGAAATGTATATAATGCCCGGACGTTATTATCCTATACAAGGTCATGTCCAGAGTAATGAAAGAAATCAGTCAACTCTTAATTACAGTCATGCTTGCCAAGCGGGAGATTTGATTTGGTCATTTACTAATTACGCCTGGAATGGTCGCGATATATCAAGATACAATCTGATCTCTTCAACATCTGGTTCAGTTGTTGAAGTATTGGAGAAAGATCATTACTGGTACACAGAAGCATGTACAAACCTGCATGTTGCGACTGCTACCAGTACAGTAAATATGCAACTAAAGCGGCGGGGTGGTCGTTTTGGTCGATATACGCCAACAATGATTCAACTTAGATTCAGATATAACACAAGTCAGACAACTAATCCTAATTATATTGGTGACTATACTGGACAATACACTGGTAATGTGACACAGGTTGAGTATCGTAGTTATAATGCTCAATACATTGGTCCTACCTATGCGACATCATATGTGGGACAATATACTGGTGCAGTACAGCAATCATATACTGGACAATATACTGGCAACTATACTGGACAATATACTGGTGCAGTACAATCAACTTATACTGGACAATATACTGGCAACTATACTGGACAATATACTGGTGCAGTGCAAGAGACTTTCAGTGCAACATATGTAGGCGGATTCAACAGAGCAGTCTATACTGGTAATTACACGGGTTCATATCAACGTGCCCAACAGACAACTGGTAACACAATCACTTATACCGGTAACTATACTGGACAATACACTGGACAATATACTGGTCAAGTCAGTGAAGGTATCAGTCAAGGATTTGGCGCTTCTTATCTCGGAACGTTCGAAGGTAATTACGGTTCTTCTTATACTGGTGGTTATACTAGAGCGCAGAACCAACAATTCGCAGCATCGTATGAGATAACATATGAAGGCCTATACACAGGAACGTATACTGGTGGTTATACTAGAGCGCAGAATTCAACCGATACTATTAACTATGGCGCTACTTTCGAAAGAGATTATGTTACACAATATACCGGTCAGTTTGCCGCAAACTACACCGGCACTTTCGGTGCGAGTTATACAGGCACTTTCATAGGTGATTACTTATCACAATATACTGGTGCATTCAATGTCGCATATACTGGTAACTTCACACAAGGATATTTAGGAACTTTCCTGGGCAATTACGTATCACAATATACTGGTCAGTTTGCTGCTCCCTTTGTTGGTCAGTTCGGCGCTAATTACCTCGCAACATTCCAGGGCAATTACCTGTCACAGTATGAAGGCAACTTTGCTGCTGACTACGCAGGAACGTTCGTCGCAGCATATCAGGGAACAGAAGAAGTAATTTATGCTGCACAGTTCGAAGGTAGTTATGCTTCTGACTTTACAGCACAGTACACATCACAGTATATCGGCACTTTTGACGGTAACTATACTGGTGATTACTCAGGCAGTTTCGGTACTGTATATTCTTCAACCTTCAACATCTCTTATGAGCGAACTTATGTCGGTAATTACATCTCGCAATACACCGGAAACTTTTCTGCGGTATATGCTGGAACTTATGCAGGTACATATGACGCAACTTTCGAAGGAACGTTCAACAGTCAATATGAAGGTTCGTTTAACCAAGACTTCGTAGGATCATACGACAGTAACTATCTTGATACCTACACTTCTCAATACTTGTCTGTCTATGAAGGTCAGTTCGCTGCCACTTTCGACGGAACTTATAATTCTGATTATCTAGGCACTTTCGAAGGAAACTATGTTTCTGCATATTCGGGATCATACAATTCGATTTATGTCGGTACGTATAACACTGACTATGTTGACAGTTACCTGGGTGATTACATATCACAGTACGAAGGTGCTTTCCAAGAGCAATATGTAGGCACATATCAAGCAGCATATACAGGCAGTTATGATAACACATATGCTACTGCTTATTCAGGCACTTTCCAAGACCAATACGATGGCGATTATGTTTCTGACTATGTTGAAACATACGAAGGTCAATACGAGACTGCATATGAGGGAACATATGACTCTGCCTATCTTGGCAATTATGAGAGTCAATATACAGGCAGTTACGATCAAGTCTACGTTGGAAACTATGTTGCGGATTATCTAGGCACTTATATATCAACATATGCCGGCAACTACATTACTGATTACACGGGAACTTATGACGGTAACTATGTTACTGATTATGCAGGCAACTTTGAAACTGATTATACTTCTGACACATACGTAGGAAACTATGTTGTTGATTATAGCACCACTTATATCTCTCCATATGATTCTACATATGAAGGCGCTTTCCAAGCGAACTTTATCGGCACTTACGGAACTGCTTATGAAGGCGACTATATTAGTGATTATGAAAATTCTTATCTAACTGATTATGAAGGCACAATATACGAAGGCAATTACGTATCCGACTATGAAGCACAGTACGAATCACAGTTTTCTGCTGACTATACTGGTGAATATGAAGATATTGATTATGCCGGTAACTATCTTAGTGATTATGATTCATCTTATGATACTCTATACAATCAGCAATATGTTGGTGATTACCAGAGTCAGTACGTAGACAGTTATGCTGGTTTCTATGAAGCAGGATTCACTCAAGCATACGACAGTACATACGACTCATCATATGACGGCACAGTGTATGACGGAAACTATGACAGCAATTATACCGGTGAGTATATTGGATTATACAACTCAACTTATGATTCCGAGTATGACACCTCATATGACGGCACAGTGTATGACGGAAACTATACAAGTGATTACATAGGCGATTATCTTGGTAATTACGAAAACGCATACGAAACTGATTATAACGATCAAATCTATGTTGGCAATTACATCTCTGATTATGACGGCAACTATACGGGTCTTTACAACACTGATTATCTAGGCACTTATGAAGAATCTGATTACTCTGGTAATTATATCTCCACATATGATGATACAGATTATCTGTCTGCTTATGATTCGATATACACTACTGATTATACAGATGAGTTCATAGGCAATTATCTAGGTGACTATAACACCAACTACACAGGCACATACGAGTCAACTTACGAAACTGCTTATGAAGGAAACTACATCACTTTTTATCAGGGCGATTATGTTTCTGATTATATTGTAACATATACTGGTGACTTCATTGGTGAATATGTACCATCATATGATACAATTTATGGTGGTAATTATACTTCGTCGTTTGATGGAACTCCTGTTGACGAACCTTTCCAGACTGATTATGAAGAATCTCAGTACGAGACTAATTATGAGCAGGATTATGTCGCAGAAACGTTCACTGGAGAATACATAAATAACTTCGACGGTACAGGAGTTGAAGAGACTTATATTTCTTCTTATGTTGATAGTCAGTATACAGGACTTTTTGAAACTGATTATCAAGACGTAGAAGTGATTGAAGACTATGTTGAAAATGCCTATGAAGGCGATTACAATGTTGACTACACGGTTGATTACACCACATCAATTACTTACGGTGAAGGTGGAAAGTTATTGACAACACCAGTACAAATTGAAACATACACATTATATGTAAGGGTAGCATGATGAAAAATTATGAATATATGGACAATGCATTCTGGGAAGATGGCGCTAAAACCATCATGAAATGTATTAGACTCACCAAAAGACCAGAAGGCGGAAAGAAGAAAGACGTTCTAACATTAAAAGCAACTCGTGATGATGGAACATTATGTCCGCAATTTAGAGAAGTGATTGACACGTTCGGCATTGATAAAATTAATGCAAATACTGACGAGAGAGTAGAGCGCAAAGAACAGGAAGAGCGAGAGAAACGCGCGGTTCATGAAGCGAGAAAGAAGTCTGCTGAACTTGAGATGCTATTCAACATGAAACTACAAGCATTTGAAATTGAAGAAATTAAAAATGCTAAAGATCGTAACTTGCGGGCGAAACTTCGTCGTGCTAAAAATGTAGTAGAATTGAATGCGCTTGCCGCAATTGTTATTGGTAATGAACTTGGTTATTTTAGGAAGGTAGAAGATGAGTCAACAAACTAAAGGTTATGTGATAGTAGCATCAAGAAAAAGAGTATTTTATGTTTCCGCTATTAACTTAATGGAATCGATTAAAGATTATTATCCCGAAGCGAAGATTAGTTTTTACACCGAAGAAAAGTTTTTAGATGGTCAAGAAAGTATTGCTGATGAAGTGCATATCGTTAATGATCATGCCCGAGCAAAACTAGACGGTATGGCAAGATCGCCTTATGATATAACATTCTATATCGACGCAGATACGGAATGTGAACATGAAGATATTAGCACCATATTTGATGAAATGGGAGATGCTGATATAAAGTTCACTGGTTTACCCGCTGATCGACACTATTGTTATGCAGAAGTATTCTTTCCTGGTGCGACTAAACCTGACGGCACTAGAGCAGGATTTGAGTTATGTGGTGGAGTATGTTTGTATAACATGAGTAAACCCATAGTTCGTGAGTTTATGCAAGATTGGTATGATTTGACAGTTAAGCAGTACAATCGATTGTGGTGGCCAAAGAATGACGCTGGTGAAGAAGACACAGTAAATTATCCTGAAACTCTGAAACGATGGGATCAATTTTCTTTGTGGTGGTTAGTGAATAAAGAACCCAAGTACAAAGACTTGAAGGTCGAGATACTAGAGGATGATGCACGTTGGAACTTTTATTCTAAATATAAATATGACCATAATATCAAACCTGTAGTTATAAGACACTACTCATCATCGGGCGCTAAATCACTGGAGTTTTAATTATGAGAGATATACCATTAAATGACTTTACTATTGATCTTTTGAATGAAGCACTTTGGTTTAGTAAAGAAGAAAATTATTCAGCAGTTGTCCCATCTAAAATGGGTGAGATAGAAAGAGGTGATTACTTTACGGGTGATGAGTACTTCGAGCAAGTAAAATCACAAAAAGAAGGTCATGATGGATTTCCTGAAATAGTTGTAGGTTGGTCATTTAATAATGAAATAAGATATGATAAGCACAATCCTGTTATCTCACGAAAGATTGCTGAAGTATCGGATAGACACAGTAAGTTTTTGACCAACATACAGACAACATTCAACCTGAAAAAGAATGCTCTGTTTACGCTGTATCCACCAGGAGGTTATATTTCTTGGCACAACAACGCTAATGCATCAGCATATAATTTTATATTCACATACAGCGAAACTGGTGATGGTTGGTGGAAGCATTGGGATCCAGTAGCACAAAAGATGGTACACATACCAGATGTTAAGGGATGGCAGTGTAAAGCAGGACATTTTGGAGCGTATGCTGACGGTAGTGACAAGTTAGTATATCATGCAGCAAGAAATGGCAAGTCAGGAAAAAGAATGACTGTTGCATTTGTACTAGATCGTTCAGAGATGTCATTAGGTCTACAAGATTGGATAATTGAAGACATTCACGCCTAAAACTCTTATAAATAAAGTAATAGAAATATTAGGATAAAGCAAGATGGCACATTACGAAGTTCTAACAATTAATCAAGGCACAGACGTATCAGTCGAGTTGCACTTGGTGAACGTGGACAACTCAATTAAAGACTTGACAGGACATAGCGTTACTGCTAAACTTGGCACTCATTATGATGCTAAAGATTCTGATAAGACTTCATTTCTCTCAATTGTTGCCAATCCAGCAACGAGTGGTATAGTCAATCTTTCTTTAACTAATGCAGTTACTGCTGCTCTTAATCCTAAGAAGCGTTACGTTTATGATGTTGAAATATCTCATATTGATAGTGACACAAGTAACACTATCGTCGAACGGGTGATGGAAGGACTAATCACTGTTACCCCTTCAGTAACAACATAAAGGTAGCACATGCCAACGCCAACAGATCAAACATATAAAGTAGTAGTCGGTAATCGCACGAAGGTAAAACGTGTTGTTGTCGGCGTACCTATCACTACCGTAGTTGCTCAGGGTGCTGAAGGCATCACTATTGATAATATTGCGGGCATCGATACTACCGGAGCAGTCAACGGTAATCTGTTGATTTATAACTCAGTCTCTGATGCATGGGAAGCAAATAGTACTTTAGACGAAAATCAGATCATTGATGGTAAATTTTATCCTTCTGATTCTGCACACGGTCTCATACTAACACGAAGAAGCGGAACGAGTGGAGAACCACCATACCTTCGCTCTGGAGAGATGGCGTACTCATGGTTAGTTGATCCTTCTACAGATGGATTCGGTAATGGCGGAAAGAGATTATACATCGGTGTTGGGGCAGACTCGACATATCCAGATGCTACAGTAAGAGCAGAGTCGCTTGAAGTTATTGGTGGTTCTTATTTTACAAATCTTCTCAATCATCAAGCAGGAGTTAATGTACCTAATAGTGCTTTAATTGTTGATTCGAATGGTAGAATTGATTCTTTATTAGTCGATCAACTGACTGCGATTAATCTGACATCGACTGGAATAACAACTCTTGATTCAGCATCGATTGGTCCACTAACTGTAAGAAATGATGCTTCGTTTGATTCTGATGTTACTATTAAAGGTGATTTGATAGTACTAGGCGATACTACATTCGTTCTGGATATTACATTAGATTCAACGACAATTGATGGTGACTTAACCGTAAACGGCAGAACGTTCCTTAATACGAATGGTCAGTTCTACGTTGATAGTGTACAGATTGAACAATATATTGATAGCAGTGTAAATAGATTATTATCTCCTGGCACAGCAATCAATTTACTTTATAATGATAGCGCAAATTCTTTGACCGTAAGTGCTACTGCTACAGATAGCGCAGTATTAGGTGTTGCATCTTTTAATGCCTTTGCTGATTCAGCACAAACAGTTAAGCAATTTACAGTTGTCAATGGTGCAGTAAGTGTGAATGTACTTGATGGAGGATTCTTTGGTAATGATCCTTTATATCCAGGGTAATTCAATAAG
>TARA_R110000744_G_scaffold37249_2_pt1 | contig 22709 bp, 18 predicted proteins | sample TARA_R110000744 | Tara Oceans TARA_R110000744 (sample SAMEA4398083) | marine metagenome | biome: Polar Biome; feature: [DCM] deep chlorophyll maximum layer (ENVO:01000326); material: water (ENVO:00002006), including particulate matter (ENVO:01000060) such as... | depth 36 m | reverse complement strand
TCTCTTCGGTAGCTTGATGTAGTGGGCGATATAAAGCTAATCGCACTATCGTGTATAATGCAATAGCCACAAGTACCACGATAGTTAATTTCAAAGAGTAAAGTGCCATCATAATTAAGACAGTAATTGCCATAACACCATCAACAAGCGTTTCAACAAAACCCGTGGTGATACGTTCGCGTATTTGTGCTAAAGAGCCAAACCTTGAAACAATGTCACCGATATGTCGTGACTCGAAATAGTTCATCGGCAAACGCAATAAATGCTGAAGCAGATTCACCCCCATTTGCATATTCAGCAAGCTTGATAAACGTAAAATAAGCCAACTTCGCACTGCATTAGTCACCACAGAAATAATAGCGATTAAGGCAAAGCCAAGAGCTAAAACGGTCAGTAATGGTTTATCAAAACTAATGAGAACTTCGTCAACCACCCATTGCATATAATAGGGAGCCATTAAGGCAAAAAGTTGAAGAACTAGCGATAAACCTATCAACTTGAATAATCCAGCTTTCAAGCCAGACATTGAACTCCACAACTGCGTTAACTTCATCCGTGCTTGTTCTTGTTTTACTTCAAATTTACGGGTCGGTGTTAACTCTAAACAGATACCTGTAAAGTGTTTACTAAACTCTTCAGTAGTTAAGACTTGTTTGCCAAGCGCTGGGTCATTTACGAAGAATTTAGCTGACTTACCTTTTCCTGAAACCTGAGTTAAAACAACAAAATGATTTAAATCCCAGTGTAAAATACAGGGAGTTGCTAGTTTATGAGTTTCGTCAATTGGACACTGTAAAGCACGACTAGCCATTCCGAGACTGTCACCTAATTCTATAACCTGCTGTAAGTTCATCCCTTTTAGATTAGCGGAAAAGCGCTTTCTCATTGCAGGCATATCTAACTTATGGCCATGATAACTTGCCACCATAGCCATAGAAGCTAGACCACACTCTGCGATTTCAGACTGTAGAATTAAAGGTGTTGTCTTAAGTATTGAATAATTTAATGTATTTCCCATTAGATAGTTACTTAATAGTTAATTATGGTTGAAGCAGAACAAATAATTCGAAGGTAGATAACGAATTACAAAGAATATGAAGAGCAATACAATATGTTACGTTATCAGTTTTATAACGGATAAAACCATATAAAAGTGCTGTTGGAAATAAAAACACTAATATCATTAACTCATATTGAATATGTATTATGGTAAAAAAAATACTAGTCACAATAATAGCTCCTATGGGCCCTGCTTTACTATATTGCAACCTTGAAAATGCCAAACCGCGAAAAATGAGCTCTTCAAAAATAGGCGCCATAATACAGATACTTATTATGTGTATTGCTAAGTCTAGGCTTGAGTTAACTTGAAACTTTGCATCCAACATATATTGTGGAGTATCAATATTAACCAGGTGCATAAAGGTTGACATAAGGCAGTAATACAATACACCAAGTACAAGAGTTTTCTTTAGAGTAGCTTGCTCTATCGGTTTAATTGCTAAAAAATGAAATGGAAACGTATCCTCAGATACACGTGTTGCTTTCCTTATTAGAGGGATAGAAATAATTACGGTTATTATCATACCTAGTAACATGATTTCTGGACGTAAGAGCAACGATTCTAAATCATTAAACTCGACCCTAGTTACTTTAAACATTGATAGAATAATTATACCAACACACAACTGGACTCCTACAGTAAGTATAATAAGCCAGGAAATTGTACTCATAATTGAGAATTTTTGATGCCTTTCATGAGTAGTTGTTGATATGTTCATATGATCTCTTTTTTCTTGGTTAGCAATCCCCAAAAAATTAAACTATGTCTAATATTAAAATGATTATTTTTTGAAAAAATAATTTATATGGATAATGAGAACTAAAGAAAATGCTAATAATGTTGCAACCACATCATAAAAATCAAACACTCTTGAGGACCAATATTGTTCTATTTCATAAGATAGAGCACCCAACATTACTATGAATGAATATTTAATAACAGATTCAAATTTCAGTTTTCGTGTAAATAATATGAGAAGTGAACTTAATCCAAAAACATATAGAAAACTTGGAGATGAGCCCAATATGATATCTAAAAACACATTAATACCATATAATTTATCTCTGTAAACTTTGACTAAAATAGATAATACAAAGCATGTCAGGAAACAAAAAATATAAAACCCTTGAGACCTCATTATTTTCCCCTGAAACATCAACTAAAGTATGGCTCAGCTAGAGTCGAGCCATACTAATATAAATATTACTTAAGGAGCGAGCCTAGTATCACCAAACTCACGATAACTAGTTGCTCCACGCCAATTTTCAATCGCACTATCCATGGCGTGCCCTCCTATCCAGCCACCTATAAATGCCCAAAACCAACCACCATTAACTTGCTCAATTTCATTTACGTTTAATTCACGCATAATGTTATACTCCATGTATCCGACATTTAGTTGTCGGTTGTTAAGGACTAACTCAATCATTTGAGTTAGTTGTTAATAGGCTGACTTTAGTTGATCTCGCTAAAGTTTATCTAAAGTCGGCCACTCTATTTCCCAATAAGACTGTTTAGATATAAATAACAGTCTTACCAGAAAAATTCTTTTGATTACTTTATGGTTTACTAACTTACTCTGCCTCTCAGACTATAAATAGGCTCAAGTAACCACTCAATTAATGTACGCTGCTCAAGCATAATATCGGCTTCAAACAACATACCGCTTTTCAAATCAAACGACTTTCCAAACGCTTGCATTTGTTGATGATTTAACTTCGCGCGTAAGCGGTAAACAGGCTCTTGTAATGCAATAGGGAGCTGTATTTCATTTGGAGCAATTAATGTTTGATCGATTCTTACAATTTCACTGTTAATAAAACCAAAGCGTTGGTAAGGAAAAGCATCAAACCTTAGGCGAGTGCTGTTACCAACTTGAATAAAGCCCGCAGAGCGTGTGGGCAATAAAAGCTCTGCAATTAATTCTGAGCCCTCAGGTAGTATGTGTAATAAAGGTTTAGATTGCGCCTTTGATTGCGATAAGGTTTCCCCTTCTACTACCTGAATCCCCGTCACTAAACCGTTATTGCTTGCAGTGATAGTGTATTTATAATTACTTGCCACTTGAGCTAATTGACGCAGGAGATCTGCTTGTTGCCGCTTCAAATTATTAATACGTAAAGTATATTGTTGCGGAATATTGTTAATATTAAATGCCACTTGGTTTAATTGGTTTTGCTGTTGAAGCTGTAATCGAGCGGTATTTTGTTTTTCTTGCTTGGCCTCAAGTAATGCCTGTTGCTGACGCTCGTTTTCTAGGTTTGATACATAGCCATTTTTATTTAACTGATTGAAATCTAATTGTTGCTCCGTTAACAAATGCAGCTTTTCGTCAGCTAAAGTCATTTGATTTTCAAGTGCTACTTTTTCATTATTTAAACCCGCTTTCTGAATTTTTAAATTTAAAAGCTCTTGAACTTTTAACGCTAGATGTTGAGTTATTTCATCTGCTAATAAATTCGCTTGGGTTTTGAGTTGTTCGGAAAGTTGTGTACTTAAATCAATACCATTGCTATTTCTCTGTTGAACTACGATAGTCGCAAGTGACTGCCCTTTAGTAACTGTGTCCCCCTCTTTTACCCATAGCTTTTCGATGGTTCCACCTTGACTTGCAAAACTTTTGATAACACCTTTGTTTGGCATTAAAAAGCCACGTACTGTTTCTTTACGAGAGTATTCTGCACTGAACAAGAAAGTAATAATTGAAACAGCAACTAAGACTAATGTAAGTACCGTAAGTTTTATAGATAATGGCTGGGCTAAGGTAATAGCACCGGTTAAACGCTCACCTTGATGGGAGACAGCTTCCTTTCTAAATAACGACATACCAATTCCTTTGATAGTAGAGCTTTAGAAAAATTAGTTCACTAAAGTAATTTCGTCAAGTTGCTGTATTGATTAAAAAGTGACAGAAATATTATTTAAGTAAAATAATGATAAATATCAAAATATTAATTAAATATTTAATTGAGATAAATTTTAACATTAGCAGAGAGTGGTTTAGATAAACTTTTTTTAAGCAACACAAGCTGTATTGAATTAATTTAAGCTTTTTAGGTAGGATTTTATTGTGTTCAAAGGGGTTGTATTAAGTAAAACCAAATTCACTAATTATTTGGCTATGACTAGACTAAAACAGCCGATTACTGCGTATAAAGTAGATTACCTAATCACTGACATTGATAAAATAAATGACTGTTATAAATATAAATAACGCTAAACCTATCTGGAATAGCGTTTTACAAAAATCCCTTGATTCTCACTTAGAGAATTTATTTAAACAACCCTATAAACAGGATTATCCTCTTAACAAGGGTCTCAACATATCTTCTAAACCATTCAGCTTCACTTCATAGATTAGCGCTAATTGTTCGCCAAGTTTTCCTTCTGGGAAGCCTTTACCGTTAAACCACACTAAATAAGGTTCAGGTAACTGTAGCAATTTTCTGCCGCTGTATTTCCCGAAGGGCATTATCTGATTTATTGCAGCAATTAATTCTGCATTATTGTCTATCGACATAAGTTACACACGCTCAATTGAGCCTCCAAATGTTATTAATTACTGCTGATACGCTTGTACTTTGACATAAAAATGTCACACCTCGTGCTTATAATCCAAGACATATTTATTTCAATCGGTATCAAGTTGATACCTAAATTTTTTCAGGGAGTTGTTATGTCTATAGTTAGGAAACGAAATGCCGCCCCAAAAGCCTATATACCAGCTAACGCGCGCGATAATCAGTATATCTTGGCTGAATTTATGTTAACAGATCAACTGCTTTCGCAATTACCTACACATATTAATAGTGACGGTAATATAAATTACTATGCTTGTTACCAAGCGTTAGCCGATTTACTGTTTACTTTAAGTAATAATAATACCATCACGAACAGTATATTGGTCGCTAACGACAAATTAGTGCGTGTACGTTATAGCCAAGAAATGCACCAGTGGCAAACGAAACAACAAATAATTTTCTACTACGACCCGCAGCAGCATGTACTACAAAATTCATTTTTTGATGCCAATAACAGAGCAAAAAAAATCACCTTAGTTTTTTTAGCATCAGGTAATGATATTAGAGCGAGTGCGGCAGACTTTCATCAACGGGTAAAAGCACTGCTTGGAGAGTTTTCTGAGCAATTAGCATTGCCACTAAACGCTATACGCATGCGTGATCACCAGCATTTAACCTATGATATTTTTGCTAAAAGTAAAGGCTGTAACGCAAGCCAGGCACATAAATTTAGGCCGATAGCACAAAGGTATGCGAGCCAAGATGTAAAACTAGCTGAAAGTATGTCATCAATTACCTATGCGATTGTCGACTTAACACTTGATCATAGGATCTCTGGGTTAGTTGATATAGATTCTGCTACAACAGATCCCTACAACCCACTTTATACCTATTTAACTGATACGTTTTCATTAGTTGCAAAGCGCTTTAACTTAAATAATGGTGCACTTATCGCCAATGGTTTGGTCCCTCTTGTTAGACATAGTTTGCATGATTTAGTGTCAAAGGTAGGCGAATTACAAATGCTCGGCTACAACCCAAAGCAAAGCCCATGTGGAATTGTCAGCAAATGGCAAGCGGATACATTAGTCGATAATGTGCAATTAATCTTTGTTGCTAACTGCCATAATGGCGAAGAACAAAATTATGCTAAATTTGTTAATCAAATAGAGCAAGCCATGCGTTTATTTGCAACTGAACTTGAAATTCCAACAGAAAAAGACGAATTAACCTTACGTTTTCATCAGCATGTTGCCTTTAACTTATCGTAACACTAGACGTATGCACCTACGACTGAACAAGACAGTTTTAGGTGCGCTTTATTGACTGCTCCCGCCTTACCAATCAACAACTCTTAACGACATCAAAACAATGGGCCAAACAAATCAACAGCATCATCTTTGTGCGACGTTCTAAAATAACGCCTCGATTGATCTTACAAAAAATATAGTCAGCGATGTCTAATACCAATTTGATTAATTAAGTGATCTACTTTTTCATGAGGGAAAGTGGAAAATTACAAGGCATAAAATTTAGTCAGTAGTTATTCTACTTATAAATTTTATAACGCCGGCATTTTTAATTTTAACCATTAAAAATGAGCAGTTAATTAATCAACTTGGTATAAAGCAAGATACTTAATTTTTCAGTTTAAGAATGGAGCATAGGCTTGAAACTAAGGTTTTATGATCGGTAAGAAAAACTAAAAATTGAACTTATTAAAGTACTGAGCTTCGAGCTGATGCTTGGTAAAAAGTTACTCAACTTGGAAACTAGGCATATTAATTGTTCGATGGTTTTTGGTGGAGTTATGGTGTTAAGTTTTATACTGAGTAAATTATGTTTAGCCTTATTTTCAATCTTAACAAGCGACTGGCTTTCATAAGATAACATGGCAGGAATAACACCATATTATAGAATTAATAATTTCGTTAAGTTGTATTATGCCACCGTTTAACTGCTTTTATATTGGTTGTAATATGCGGCAAAGTCTTCTGCGTTTAATGGCACTGAAAAGAAGTAACCTTGCACTATATCACCAAAATATTCATGACATTTTTTTAATTGCTGAGCATCTTCAACACCTTCAACAACTACCTTAAGTTCCATTGATTTACCTAAATTTATTAACCCTTTAAGCAACCGACAGCTTGTTTTGTCATGAGGGACATCAGACAAAAATGAGCGATCAACCTTTAACGTTTGTACATTAAGGTGCTTAAGGTAACTTAAAGATGAATACCCGGTACCAAAGTCATCAATAGCTAAATCCACACCCATGGCTTTTAATTGAGATATTACATTTACGGCTTTGGCAAAGTCTTGTACTAATTCGCTTTCGACAATTTCTAACTCAATCAAACTTGGATCGATGTTAACTTCTGCAAGCACTTTTTGTACACTATCTAAAAATGTATCACTCTTTAGGTGTCTAGCTGAAATATTAATGGCAATTTTGAAGTCAGTACTCTTTATTAATGTTTTTTGCCAAGCGTTCCTTTGACTACTAGCTTTTGCCAGAACGATTTGGTCTATTTCTTCAATTAAGCCAGTTTCTTCAGCAATATCTAAAAACTCCTGTGGGCCAAGTATGCCCCGCTCAGGATGCTGCCAACGAACTAATGCTTCAGCACCCACTATTGAATTACTGTCGACTGATAACTGAGGCTGATAATAAACCACGAACTCGTCATACTTAATAGCCTTACGTAACTCAGCCGCGATTGAAATACGGCGTTCTGCTATATCTTGCAATGTTTCATTAAAGTAGTGAAAACGATTTCGACCATCAGCTTTCGCTCTGTACATAGCGAGATCGGCCTTTTTTAAAACATCATTTAATATATCTTTTTCATCCGTAAAGTCAGCGATACCAATACTACACTCAATATTGACGACTAGATTTTTCATTTCATGTGGACGTTTAAATGCGGTAAATATTCGCTCTGCGACTACATATGAATAGTCTTGTTCCTGACACATTATAGCAAGCGCAAACTCATCTCCCCCTAAGCGACATAGGTAATCTTCATCCCGGCAAACACTTTGAAGGCGTTTTGCCACTTCAATTAAGACTTCGTCGCCTCGGTCATGACCATGGGTATCGTTTATCCATTTAAAATTATCTAAGTCAAGCAACATTAGACTTAACCCGGTGCTTAATCGCTCTCTCATCGACTTTGTTGTTGATAGCCTGGCTTCAAATGCATACCGATTTAACAGGCCAGTAAGTTGGTCATGCTCCGCAAGGTCTTGCATGTCGGAACGATTTTTATCTAATTGCACTTCATTGGCATGGCGAAGTTTTGAGTGTGTTATAGCTTTGCGTAAATGCGCAGGATTAATGTCTTTTTTTAATAAGAAGTCTTGCGCACCAAGCTCTAAACATTGCTGCGCCAAAGCTTCATTCTCTATACCTGATAAAAAGATAATGGCGGTTTTTCCGATGCCACTTTTAGTCGCATGCTGTAAAACCTCCAACCCGGTTAAATCAGGTAGGTTGTAATCTAACAATACTAGATCATACTCTGTTGACTGCATGCCACTTAAGGCTTCATAGCCCGTAACTGCTACTGATATCTCCAAATCGAAATTTGATTGCTTTAACAGTCTTTTAGTGGCCATTCGATCAACGCGATCGTCATCAACTAGTAAAATTTTCAACTTTCAACCTTATTTTTTATATCTGGAAATTCAACAATTTGCCAATACGAAGTCAATAAATTCATCAGTTTTTGATAAGAGATGTCTAACTCTGACTTAACCACATAACCTGCTATATTTTTTTTGTATGCGGCTAATTTATCTTCATCTGATTTAGACGTGCTCAAAACAAATATTAATGTTCGACTTAACTCAGCATCATCCCGTATCGCGTTCAAAAACTCAAATCCGCCCATTATTGGCATATTTAAATCGAGTAATACTAAGATAGGCTGACCTGATAATTTACCTCGTAACATATCAAGGGCCTCGGCACCGTTTCTTGCTCTTTCAACTGGGTTTGTAATGAGTAATTTTTTAAACGCACGTTTAATACCAATAACATCAAGATCATCATCATCAACAATTAAGATAGTTACTTCGTTATAGTTTTCTGCCATAGCCTCTATCTCCTTTGTGTTACTTCAGCGGCCATTAGCATTTTTAAATAATGCTCTTTGGGCCAAGTAAATATTACGGTTAAACCTTCGCCGTGTTCACTGGCAAAACTTAACGAACCACCAAATTTATTAATAATTTTTTGAATTATAGCGAGCCCCATACCGCTCCCCTCGACTTCGTCTTTGCCTTTTAACGTACTAAAAATTCGAGTTATTCGATCAAAGTCACTGGCGTTAACACCCGGGCCATCATCTTTAATACTAAATTCAAAATAGTTATCTTTCTCAATAATATCAAGCCAGATATTGCCCCCTTTTTTATTATTATGCTTAATTGAATTGTCTAATAAATTTCGAATCACTAAAGCTAACGGGGCCTGAAATGACTTAAAATCTTTAATATTATCATCAATATGCAAGGTGGTTTTTGATGTAGTATTTAAAAGTTCAAGTAACTCAAAACATAACTTTTTAACCTTGATTAATGTCAGTTCACCTGAGATATGTCCCGCCCTTGAATAGGCTAGCAAATCATCTAACAAGTTTTCCATGCGAGTTATTCTTGATTTCATAACATCAAAATGTTCGCGACAATCTTCAGGCAAGGTAAAGCCCTCTGCTTGTAAATCTTCTTCAATCCAACTCGCTAATTGTCTAATACCCCGCAAAGGTGATTTAAGATCATGTGATGATGCAAAGGCATAAGCTTCTAATTCGTCATTTAAGTCATTTAACCTTTTAGATTCAATGGCTAATATGCTGGCTTTTTCTTGCAATTTTTCTTCGGCAGCTTCACGTTTTTCAACTTCAATTTTAAGTTTTTCAACAGTCGGAATGTTTTTTAAGGTAGGTACTAACTTCCACAACATATAAGCCGTAGCCACTGAAACAATAGCGGCCATAGCTTTCATCCCGCCACTTAACCAATAGGTGCCGTTCCAGACATTCCACACAGCCAACAAATGGGTAAAGCCGCACAGCAATACAAAGGCGCCAAATAACGCCATAACGTTCGAAAAAATTAAATCTTTACGCATACGCAGAATATAGACTAGCGTAATGGGTATACTGGTGTAAGAAAGGAAAATTAAAGCATCGGAAATAACATGTAGCCAAAGTAACTCAGGTCGCCACATGTAGCACATGCCATGTGGCATGAATTCATTTGAAAACAATGTTTTTAACATAAATTATACTTTCCAATGACTTTGCTAGACTTTAACTTATACTAAAATATAGCCTTAAAACCAATAATTGAAAATAGAAAATTTTTTGATACTAAAATGAATGTAGTGGCAAATTACCAGATCGGCGAGGAGAGCAAGTTTACTTGAGATAGATACATTATTGAACGTTATAGCTCAATAATGATGAACACTATCTGTATAACAACGCCGTGTTTAATACGCTATTTTAAAACTCAATTTTTGCCAAAAAAATAACTATTGTTAAGCGCTTATACGCCAAACAGGCAGGGCATTTGGTTATTGGAATTGACTCTTAGATACAGCTCTTTTACTCTAAAGCTATAAACGTCTGTATTTACGGAAAATAATTGAATTTATCACAAATTGATTCTGCTGCCTTGCTAGAGAACCTCCATACTGGCGTGGTTGTGCACAGTAATGACACTAAGATAAGTTATGCTAACCCTAAAGCATTAGAGTTATTACGACTAACTAGCAGCCAAGCATTAGGTAAAGACGCGCTTGATCCTAACTGGCGCTTTGTTGATAAGCACAGCCAGGTTATGAGTGTAGATACTTTCCCAGTAAACCGCGTTATTAAAACCAAAGCACCGATCACTAATTTAGAAGTGGGTATTTTAGATAGTTCTAGTGAGAAAGTTACTTGGGTTATTTGTAATGCTTTTCCTGAGTTCGATGAACTGCATCAGATCACACAAATTGTGGTTAGCTTTTTAGATATTACTCGGCAAAAAAAAGTTATTCCCTTTGAAGATATTGTCGAGCTAGCGAATGACGTTATTGTGGTAACTGAAGCCGCACCATATCAAGATAAAGGACCTAAAATTGTTTATGTGAACCAAGCTTTTACCGCTTTAACAGGTTATACAAAAGAAGAAGTATTAGGCAAAACACCTCGAATTTTACAAGGCCCTAAAACAAGTAATGAAACCACTTACAAAATCCGTACAGCATTAGCCCAACAACTCCCCGTAAAAGCGCAAATATTAAATTACTCAAAGTCAGGACAAGAATATTGGTTAGATATGAATATTGTGCCAATGAAAAATGAGTTTAATGACGTATTTTATTTTGCTGCAGTAGAACGTGATGTAACCGAACAAATAGAGCGAGAAAAGGTATTAAAAGAACTCAGCGTTCGTGACCCACTCACTTCGCTTCTTAACAGAAGAGGCTTTTTTGAGGCTGCGAAAGCGTCACTTTCCTACGCTAAAAGGAACATAAAGTCAGTCAGTTTAGCGATGATTGATATCGACTTATTTAAAGCTATCAATGATAATTATGGCCACCATACTGGCGACGAGGTGTTAAAGGAATTCGCGACAATAATGTGCGAGTGTTTCAGAGATAGCGACATTATTGGTCGATTAGGTGGTGAGGAATTTTGTGTATTATTAACTGATTCAAACCTGCTAAGTGCGAAAGAAAAGCTAGATATATTTCGGGATACTATCGAGAAAAGGACTATAAGCATAGCGGATGAGCATCTAATAAAATTCACCATTAGCGTTGGTTTGACTGAAAGTGAAAAAAATTCAGCATATAACTTAGACGCTATGCTCAAGCAGGCAGACAAATACTTATATCAAGCAAAAGACTCAGGACGAAATAAAGTGTGTTTGTAATCGTTTTTTACGCAATACTTTAGCTGTTCTCATATGAGAAAAACCTTAATAATAATTAGCTCAGATCCACTATAAATAATTTAACAGTCATCAAAGCATAAGAATACCCGATAATACATTACCCTCTATTGTCGAGGCTTGAGTGTTCTTATAAACCCTAAATACAATAAACCAATTAAAATTATGCGTAACTTTAGTAGATTTATTGTAAGCCATGTTTAGCCGTCGGTAGCACTGAGAATTACTGCCTGATGGCTTTTAGAAGCTAATGACTTGTAGTCGATTTTCAATTGCTTATAATGGGTATTCTAGTTTTTTCAGCATATTTATATCTTTTAAGCTCGCTCTTATTCGCTTGTTTGTAAAGTGATAGCGTCATGATTTTTAATAAAATTTAGTTAAGGCCGAAGTTTGAAAGTTATCGTAAAACGCACATTTTATATTCTATTATCCTTAAGCCTCTTAATCTTTGCGCTAATATTTCTAGCCTTACAGCCATCGCCTCATATAAAGGCGGTTCATCAAATTGATGCTAATTTTGCTGCTGAAAATAAAAAAACATTACAGCGCATTGTACAAACCATTAAATCAGTGCAAACGGGTGAGTCAAACAATCAACCGGTATTATTAAGCGTTACTCAAAATGAAATTGACGGTCTCAGTGCTTTAGGTCACCGTGCGATTCCGCAGCTTATTTCAAACGTTATTTTGATAGAAGACCAAGGTTTTTTTCGCTTTTCCCTTGAGTTACCCTTACCTAAGCTTATTCGTTTTTTAAATATTGAACTTACCTTAAATGCTTCTCAAACAGGATTAGACCTCGACACAGCATATATAGGTAGCATTCCAATATCCGGTAAATGGTTAATTGTGCTAGCTGAATTAGTCAGCGAAAACTATATTAAAAAAGAGTTTGGTATTTCTTTAATCAACATTATTTCTAAGGTTGATATTTCGCCTTCAAGTCTGCACGTGAATATTGAAATTCCCGACAGTCTGCATAACAACAATAAAACCGCTAAAGCATCTTTATTTGCATTACGTGACAAATTTGCATTATTTGGAAATGTTGGCGATATACGCTTTTATCACCAAGCATTACTCAACTTCATTTCAAACAACGAAGATAAAAAATCGCTAGCCCCTTATATAGCTCATGTATTTTCAGTCGCCACAAAACGTAGTGCCCGTTTAGGAGCACAAGCCGCTTTAGAAAATAAAGCCGCATTAACGGCATTAGTGTTGTACTTTGGTACGGATACCTTTGAATTATTGATTGGTGACATTTCGCATTATTCATCAGCACAAGCTTTACAGCGATTAAAATTGCAAAGTAGTGTCACCTTAAGAAATCGTGTTGATATTCAAAAGCACTTTATTTATTCCATTGCTTTACAGTTATTTGGTAACAGCAATGCCAGTGATGCTATTGGTGAATTAAAAGAATTTTTAGATTCAAATCAAGGCGGCAGTGGCTTTAGCTTTGCTGATTTAATGGCAGATCGCGCAGGAACAAGATTCGCCATGATATCAACCCAGTCAAATAAAAGTGCTTTATTAGTACAGGCGAGTTTAGCGCAAACCAATAGTGAGTCCGCTATCATCCCAGCATTAGCAAAATTACCTGAAGGGATTACGCAACAAGCATTTCAAAAATACTACCAAGATATACAATCTCCACATTATATTGCTATGTTGAGCCATATTGACGAGCAGCTATTACAAATACCTTTATATCGAATTCAATAACTGACAATGACACCCTGCAGCAAATAATGCAAAAACCAAAAGGCAATATTAGCTAGCTGTTAATCTGCCTAAGTAATCTTGGGTGTCAATGCTATTGTGTTTACCTCAGTTACTTACCCTGTTATTTATTCCTAATGTAAAGCTTAATGCCAAATCAAGTACCGCAATAGGTATGATAATTTTTATCGCCATCAACGGGTGAATCTTGATAGTGTTTAGTATCTTGGGTTTCTGTATAAGGTTGTCGCAAAACGGCTAAAAATTTATTTAGCGCCGTTAAATCACCGGTTTCTTGGCAGGCGTCTAATAACGCTTCAACATGATGATTTCTTGGGATAACCATAGGATTAGTCTTTACCATTAACTGGTGTGCTGCCGCTTTAAATGGTTCAATACGTGTATTCCAACGCGGTAACCATTCATTAAGCGCATCAATAATATTTTCTTCAATCTGACTTTTATTCAGTGAATGAGTTAAAGCAGCAAATGTTTGCGTGTAATCTAATTTCTGCTTTTGCATAATGGCCAGTAAGTCATTAATCAACTGAGCATCACCTTGTTCGGGGTCATCAATACCAATTTTAGCCGCCATCATAATCAAGTTTCCTTGCTGAAGGTCTTGATGAAATTGTGTTAATAAGGGCTCTATCTTCTCTACGGCTTCATCTTCATCGCTAGCAACTAACGGTAATAATGTTTCGGCTAGTCGCGTCATATTCCACTGCATAATGCCTATCTGTTTACCAAAAGCATAGCGACTATTACGATCAATTGAGCTAAAAACAGTGTCTGCATCATAACTATTCATCATGGCACAAGGGCCGTAATCTATGGTTTCCCCTGAAATAGTCGTATTGTCTGTATTCATTACACCATGAATAAAACCAACCCTTGACCATGACAGTACTAAAGGAACTTGCTTTGATAACACCGCAGAGAAAAATTTAAGCACTTGTTCGCTACTAATCTCATTAGCCGTTGCTTTATCAACAAGATCTACCGTTGTTGGTGTTTTTTCTTCAACCCGCAATTCTGGAAAATGACGATTTATGGCATAATTTATCAATTTTTTAAGCGAGTCAGTATCGCCACGTGACGCGAAATATTGAAAAGTGCCCACTCTTATATGACTTGCCGCAACACGTGTAACCACAGCCCCTTCGTAAGGTCGCTCGCGATATACACATTCACCGGTAGTAACCACAGCTAAACAGCGCGTAGTAGGCACACCAAGAGCGAACATAGCTTCACTCATAATATATTCACGCAGGGCTGGGCCAAGCGCACAACGACCATCTCCTTGACGTGAAAAAGAACTTACGCCTGAGCCTTTAAGCTGAATATCCCAACGTTGTCCCTGAATATCAGCAATATCACCTAATAAATGCGCCCGACCATCGCCAAGCTGCGGATTAAAATGACCAAACTGATGGCCAGAATAAGCTTGAGCAATGGGTTTACTTCCATCAATGAGTTTATTACCTGAGAAGTATTGTGCGATGAGTTTTTCATCATTGTCTTGACTAAAAGGGATAGTTAACGTTTTTGCTAACGTTTCGTTCCACAATAATAATGAGGGCTGAGCCACTGGTGCAGGCAATGTTTGCTCTGAAAAGCTAGAGCCAAGTGCTTGGTAGTTATTAGACAGGTTTAGGGACATTTATTTCTCTTGGTAAAATTTTTTATTCAATGAGTTAATAACAATTAACAATGCGATTTAACTATGCCACCCATAATAACATGAAGCAATAATGACATGCCAAATGAGACTTGATAGCTTATTTATACTCTCATTTATTGAATGAGTTATAGATAAGCGTTTAAGCACGTGTAGAATAGGAGGTTGCTGAGTATGAATTAAGCTACTAAACAGCGTAGGGTGTCCGAGTTGTTTTTTATTTTTAAGCTTGCAACTCTATACTATGATGTGGTTTTCTTATCTCGTATAATCAGAAATGAAGTGGGAATTTTAACCTATCAGTTATCGCTAAAACACGAATTTACTGCCTTTGTTGAAAAAACTAACTACTGAGACACCGCTGTCATTAGTATTTTTGTAAGAAATAATCATTTATTCTGGTTAATTATTTTTAGCTACCATACGCAATTCATAACAATTTCAGTGTATATCTGAGGAAATACTATTGTTAACAAAATATATTTTAGCCTTACTCGTCATATTGTTAGCAACACAAGCTAATATTGCGAATAGTGCTGAAAATAAAACGCTGACCATGTGTGTTACACATTTCCCTCCATATCAAATAATATTGCCAGATAAAGCACCAATAGGCGAAAATATTGCTGCTACAACTTATTTCTTTAATAAACTCGGCTTTACAATTCACTTCACACAGAACAATTCTTTTTGGCGTTGTTTAGGTATGTTAAAAGCAGGAAAAGTGGATATTATGTCAGGTCTGTTAGATGCGCCAGCAAGACGTAAGTTCTCCCACTTATTTGTTTATGGTTCATTGGATAAAAAGTCGTTTTATGTTAAAAAAAACGGCCCTAATATCAATGAATTTTCTGATCTTAAAGGCCTGAAAGTAGCGGTACTTAAGGGAGTTAAACAGTTTAAACAATTTGACAATGCCCCTAATGGCTATTTTGAAAAAGTATATGTTAATGATATGTCTGCTGCCTTTCGAGTATTGGCAGCAGGCAAAGTTGATGTAGTCATTTCAACGGACTTTAACGACCTGGAAAATTACAAAAAAAACATGACTCAAGAATTTAAAGAGTTTACAGTCAATTTAGATGGTACTTCTTTATTGTTTATCGCGTTGTCAAAAACATCTAAAGTTGCCCACCTTGCGCCAAAACTCACTGATTTATCAGAAAAAATGTATAAGAATAATGAATTTTATAAAGTTATCAGTGATTTTAAAATAAAACATCCAACATATTATCATTGAAATTAATAATATTTAACCCTATTGATGACTGATGTGTAATAGCTTCTTGTAATAAATAGATCTAGGAACATATTGAATAATAAGAATTAAAAATAAATATTTTAAAGAGGATACATTAAGCATAGTAAGCGGCAAAGTTAATAATTTTATAAATAACTCTGCCCCTCAAATTGATTGAAAATTAGCTAACCTCAACATAGATCAATCATTATCGTCATTAGCTTTATCGAACTGTAATTCACAAAGTCTTTGGTATAGTTTTGAGCTTTTTAACAATGACTTATGATTTCCACTATCAACAATTTTACCTTGATCCATAACAACAATTAAATCCGCATGAATGACGGTAGCAAGTCGGTGGGCTATAATTAATGTGGTTCTATTCGTCATTAACTCATCTAATGCGGCTTGTACGTGGTATTCACTTTGGGCATCTAAAGCACTAGTTGCTTCGTCAAGCAATAAAACAGCAGGGTCTTTTAATATTGCTCGTGCTATAGCAATGCGCTGCTTTTGTCCGCCGGATAAGCGCACACCTTGCTCGCCTAAAAAGCTGCCATAACCTTGAGGTAATTGTTCAATAAACTCATGAGCATGGGCTTTTTTTGCGGCGCTAATAACGTCTGCATCACTCGCATCGGGCTTGCCATAGCGTATGTTATGCCACACATCGGAGCTAAACAGTATTGGGTGTTGCGGCACCATACCCATTGCTTGACGTAAATCGGTTAATTTTAGTTGGGTAATATCAATATCATTAAAGCTAATACAGCCTTTTTGAGGGTCATAAAAACGTTGTAATAATTCAAATAACGTTGTTTTACCCGCCCCTGAAGGCCCGACTAAAGCGACAATTTTTCCAGTTGGAATAGCTAAATTGATCTGACTAAGTGCAGCACTGTCTGGTCGAGATGGATAACAAAAATCAACATTTCTAAATGTGATCACCGATTGAGCACTATTTGTTAGCACTTTGGGAGAAACTAATTCTTTAATATCACTTTCAATTTCAAGTAATGCTAACAGTCGAGTTGCCGAGCCGGCAGCTCGTTGTAATTCACCATAGACTTCAGCAACCGTTGCCACCGACATAGCTACCATGACGGCGTAAAAAACAAAGGCGCCTAATTCACCGCCGCTCATTTCACCTTTTAACACATCCATACCACCAACCCATAACATACCGCTAATCGCCCCGAAGGTGAGAAAAATAACAATAGCAATTAAGGTTGATCGTTGTTTAACGCGTCGTTTGGCGACAGAAAATGCCTTCTCTACTTCATCAGCAAAAGCGTGTTGCTCTTTTACTTCATGGGTATAACTTTGCACCACTTTAATATTTTGAATAATCTCACCAGCATAGGTGCCGACATCGGCGATTGCGGCTTGTGAGCTTTCGGCTAATTTTCTGACTTTACGGCCATAAATCATCATGGGTATTAAAATAATTGGCACAGAGAGAATAACAAAAAAGGTTAATTTGAAATTAGTCACCATTAACATCACTAATCCACCAATGAGCATTAAGACACTGCGCAATGCCATCGAGAATGACGAACCAATAATTGACTGTAACAAAGCGGTATCTGTGGTTAAACGCGACATTAATTCACCGCTGCGGTTTTCTTCGAAATAGCTTGGATGCAAAGTAACAATGCGGTTAAAAACAGCTTTTCGAATATCTGCACTGACGCGTTCACCTAACCAAGACATTAAATAAAAACGGCTAAAGGTGCCTATGGCGAGCAGACTAATTAAGCCTATTAAGACTAAAATAGCCGATTGTAATTGTTCAACTGAACCGGCAATAAAGCCGCTATCAATAACAAACTTTACCCCTTGCCCTAAAGATAAGTTAACCGCCGCTGTAATTAACAACGCTAATAATGCCAACGCTAACATCAGCTTGTATGGTTTTATAAAGGCAAAAATAGGTAACAAGCTGGTGAAAGCTTTGGGCTTGTTTGTTGAGGAGCCCTCATCTGAAATAGGTTGATTGATGGTTTTGCTATTGTCGCTCACGATGGGCTCTTAGGATGTTAAGCTTTTACTAGAGATGGTTATAAAAAGCGATAATTCAAGTGAATACGCCATTTATTAATTAGACCTGAGCCTTAATAAAACGGTTCTCATAAGTATTACACCAAGTTAATTATCCACTTAAAAACATCCGCTTGAGCTAATTAGGTCGAATATCAAAATCATTCTTCATCTGCTTTAATCTAGGTTACATCTTATTATCAACAGATGTTAAGGCAATAAAAAACCCTTAGTAGCATAATGCCAAAACTAAGGGTTTTAAAACTTACACTCGTTACTCAAATATTGAGCGCTCAAGTCACAAGACTATATTATTTACTTAAGCATTTTTTATTGCCGCTGAAGTAATAGGTAAGTCTCGCACTCTAACTCCTGTTATTTGGAAAATAGCGTTGGCAATAGCTGGCGCTATAGACACCACGCCAGGTTCGCCTAAGCCAACAGGGAATTCCTCGCTTTCGACAAATTCAATGTCTAATTCAGGCACATCGTTCATACGTAAAGGAGAGTATGTATTTAGGTTAAGATTACTCACCTGACCATTTTCAATCGGACTTTGCTCGTGTAATGCTAAACTTGTTCCCCATAACATCGAACCTTGCACTTGTGCTAAGGCACCATCAGGATGAACAATAACTCCCGCATCAACAATCATAGTGAGCTTTTTAACCGTTATTTTTCCAGAACTAGGTTCTACATGAACCTGCGCCGCACAAGCCATCCACGCCGGCATAGTTCTTTCTTGTCCAGCACTTACGGCAACACCAATAGCTTCATTTTCTGCTAATTTAACGTTTTTGGTTTTTTGCTTCAATATGGTGAGTACGTTTGCTAATCGCTTGGCACCGCCAACACTTTCCGGTGCTTTACCTGCTTGTTTACCTAATCCATCGAGCATTGATAAACGAAAATCAATAGGATCCGCTTTTACCTGATGAGCAATTTCATCAATAAATGATTCTAGGCCCCAAATAATCCAACCTTGCCCTACTGATCTTAACCAGCCCGGTAAAATGGTTTGTTGTGCTAGTTTATTATTAATCGCTCGTACACGGTGACTTTCCATGCTGTACCAATGGTCAGCACCACTGGTTGAAAAAAGATCTACCCGAATTTTTTTATCTAAACTTTCAGGCATAAAACCTGGTGCCATTGACAACGTTGGCCAACCAGCCGCAAGCGCATGCTCCATACCAGTAAATTTGTTGTTTTGATCAAATAGCGCTTTAAATGAAACAACTGATGGTGATCTTGGTTGATCAAATCGTGAGTCATCTTCCCTGGTAAAGACCATTTTCACTGGCTTACCAATAGCTTTAGCCGTTAATACAGCAGGTATAGCGTAATCACCGAATAAACGTCGACCGAAACCACCGCCCAAATATTGCTGGTGCATAACAACATTTTCGTCAGATACTTGCAGCGCTTTGGCTATCGCAGGTAGCGTTAATGATTGCCATTGGTTACCGGTATAAACATGCCAATGACCATCTTTTTCTTCTACTGTGGCATTTACGGGCTCTAAAGCAAAATGCAAAGCAGTATGAGTGCGATAAACCGCATCAATGGTGTTTGCGGCTTTATCACTTGCTGAGACAAAATCACCATCGTCGACAAACAAGCCGCCTTCACTCTCGTCGGCAACTAAACGTGCGCCTTCTTTGAGGATATCGTCCTCGCTAACCTTAGCTGTTTTACCCGCTTGATAGCTAACATCTAAAGCATCAGCCGCTTTAATCGCGCCATAATAAGTGTCTGCCTCAACAGCAACCCAGCCTTGAATATTATCGCTTGGGTCTTGTAAAATATGGTATCCAAGATAACCTTTGATTTTCTGTGCTGCGCTATCATCAACATTCGTTACTTTACTGCCATATCGTGTCGGTGGAATAATTGGGCGCGCATAAACCATGCCTTTCAATTCAATATCAATACCATAAACGGCTGAACCATTAGTTTTAGCGGGAATATCTAGTGCTGAGCTGGGTTTGCCCACTAAGGTTCTTTTACTGGCGGTTTTTAGCGGTAAAGCGTTGATTTCTTCTGGTGTAAAAGTACGATTAAACGTGCCTTTAGTAACAATATCGCCAAAGCTAATTGAGTTTTCTTTACAAAATACAGCACCGTTTTCAACTCTACATTCTTCCACAGGGCAATTTAATATTTTTGCTGCTGCTTCAATTAAAGCAATACGGCCTGCCGCGCCAGCTTGAGAAAGTGGCTTAAATGATTGGAATACAGACCAAGAACCACCCGTGACCATATAACCCCATTTAGGATCAGTATCTACATGAGTAATCGACACCTTTGACCAATCAGCGCCTAATTCATCAGCAACAACGCGAGCAAGCGCAGTTCCCACATGTTGACCCATTTCGGCTTTAGCAATATTAATGTTAATTTCGCCCTGTGGGTTAATTTCAAACCAAACCGTTGGGGAAAATAGTTTATTTTTCAGTGTTTCTTGCGGACTGTTATTTAAGCCCGCCGCGCTAACTAATGGAGCAAATGCCATTAACAGTGAACCGCTAACCGTACCAACTAAAAAGCGACGTCGAGATAAGCTGACATTATTTTTTGCATCTTTAATATTTTTCATTGTCATTCGCCTTTATGATTGTTGCGTTGAAGCACGAGGATCAAAAGTTTGCACATCGGCTGACATAACATCTGCCGCATTTTTAATGGCACTTTTAATACGAACATAAGCCATGCAACGGCATAAGTTTCCACTCATATGATCAACAATTTCTTGGTCACTCGGTGACGGATTGTTTGCCAACAAGGTGGCGGCCTGCATAATTTGTCCCGACTGACAGTAGCCACATTGTGGTACTTGTTCTTCAATCCATGTTTTTTGTAAAGGATGTTTGCCTTCCAAACCTTCAATCGTAGTTATATTCTTATTTGCAGCGGCTAATAATGGAAAAGAACATGTTCTAACAGGTGCTCCGTCCATGTGCACAGTACAGGCACCACACATGCCAATACCACAACCAAACTTTGTGCCTTTAAAACCAAATTCATCACGGATAACCCATAACAACGGTGTGTTTACATCTGCAGCAGAGGAAACTTTGTTTCCATTTAACTTGAATTCAATCATAGTTTTCTCTCTCAAAATTGAGTTGAAGCATTAACAACTCATACAATTATTAAGTACACCACCTAACGAAGTGGTTGAATTTTATGTAAATTTATTTAGCAGTCACGGCTAATTGATAACGCGATGCTTTCAGGAAAGCGAATGTCTGAAATAAAAACGGCTAGACCGATAAGAATATCTCTGGCGTTTATTCTTCAAGTTTCTTATTTCCAATACTCTATTTCCGTTGACTAGGATCAAACACAGACATAAATTAAAGTAAAAATAGCAACGCCTTTATATCTACTTATTTATAGACTAAGTTTGCCGTATTCTCTTTATTATTGTTGATTTAGCCTTTTTCAATTGGGACTTTAATGTTAAGCAAAGGATTAAGCAAAATCGTAAGTTCCGCCCGATTTCAAGGCTTTTTGATAAGCTTCACGAGCTTGAAAGCGCTTAACGAACGCTACGATTGTCGGATAGTTTTGATCCGCTGGTTTCCTTGCCGCCCATGCCTCTAAGGGAAAACTCATTTGAATATCAGCGCCTGAAAGATCATTTCCGGCAAACCATTCATTATTTTTTAAATGGTTTTCAATTAAATCTAAGTTAGCTTTCATGTTTGGCCCAACGTATCCAGCCATTATTTTTTTCATGATGCCTTTTGCTATAGGTTTAATCAGAAAAGGCATTGAACGATCCACTGCTTTCTCTAAAATGAGTTTTAACAACAATTGTTGCATCAGTGTTCCTTCAGCAAAATGTAGCCAATATAAATACTGACGATGTGCTTCAGTTTTTACCTCAGGGATAAAATGATCTTGGCCATAAGTTTGCGCAAGATACTCAATAATCGCGCCAGACTCTGCAACAGTAATATCACCATCGGTTATCACGGGAGATTTACCTAGAGGATGCACTTTTTTAAGGCTAGCAGGTGCTAAGTTAGTTTTGAGATCACGTTTATAATGTTTTATTTCATAAGGAACGCCAAGCTCTTCTAAAGCCCAAAGCACTCGTTGAGAGCGTGAGTTATTCAGATGATGTACAACAATCATAGTTTTCTCCAATAAAGTAAAATATTTTGCTGAGCTATTGCCATTAAATTGCCAAAGCAGACCATTTGCTTTACAACACGCGGCTAGAAATACAGCCAAAAGTACAATAGTGCTAAGTTTACATTATTTTAGTATCTTTATTGCCTAGTGTCGCATAGCATTGAACCCTAAAATTATACTATCGGACTATTTTAATGCTTTGGACTTCCAGTGTTCTGCTTGAACAAGACATCAAGCAACACCACCACAACTTGCATGAGTTGGTGGTTTGTTTACAAGGAAGTGTCAACATCTGCATTAATGGTGAATTACATACGTTATCGGCTGGGCACTCTG
>TARA_R110000744_G_scaffold17850_3_pt1 | contig 22906 bp, 20 predicted proteins | sample TARA_R110000744 | Tara Oceans TARA_R110000744 (sample SAMEA4398083) | marine metagenome | biome: Polar Biome; feature: [DCM] deep chlorophyll maximum layer (ENVO:01000326); material: water (ENVO:00002006), including particulate matter (ENVO:01000060) such as... | depth 36 m | reverse complement strand
AACACTTAAATTAGTTGAAACTAAAGAAGGCTTTGAGGCTCATTACAGTAAAAAACAAGTAGAAAACAGAAAGGCTAAACGTAGATCTGAGGCTGAAAAATTGAAAGACGCTACTTCGGATACGGAATCCAAGGAAGGCGAGAATAAACCAAAAGGAGATTTGAAGTCCATCTTTGAGGCTAAGGTTAATGCCGTAGCTGACGCTATAGAAGCTGCTACTTCTGATCAGGATATTCACGATCAGGCTGAAGCTGAAATGACTAGAATTCAAGAGGAGTTCATGTCTGGTAAGATTACCGAAAGCGAGATGTCTGACAAGCTTGATGCTTTATTAGAAAAAGCTGGGGGTAAACCTAAAAAGGTTAGCAAGCCTAGCCCGGAAGCTAAAACAGAAAACATAGAGGATGCTGAAATTATAGAGGAAACCTTTATAGATCAAGTTGTAGATGCAGCCGAAGCTTTGGTTGACAACGTGAAAAAAGGTTCGTTCAAGGTTAAAGTTAAAGAAGTTGTAAGCTCTATTCAAAAAACTCTTCCTTCTGTATGGAAAGGAAACCCTGAGGTAACCTCAGTAAAGAAGAGTAAAATAAAGGATAGCGTAACCGAAGAGGTTGAAGACTCTAGGTCTTTGCTTTCGTACTACGCTACATTAAACCCAGGAGTTGAAGCTGCCATTATAGAGGCTGCATCTAAGAAGTTCCCTAAACATCAATTACTCTTATTGAGAGATGTTATTGACGAGCAAGGAGCTGAGGTTGTTGGTTATGCTATGGGTTCTGCCGTTATGGTTAGAAACGACGCTAACTTAGCTTCTACTATAATGCACGAGTACGGTCACATATACTACAATATGCTTAAAGATAATCCTTCGTTTATTCGTGGAGTATCTAAAGTTATAGGAACAGATACTTTTTCAGAGATTAAAAAAGCTTATGCTGAAGAGGTGTTGTATATGCACAATGGTAGAATCATAAAGGGTGGAGAAGTATTTATGTCTGTTGCTCAAAATGTTGACGGTAGAACTAAGCTAGGTAAGGCTCTTAAAGAAGATTTAGGCGCTATCGCTACAGCTCAGTTGGCTGGAGATAAGGAAGTTGAAGCTGCCCTGGTTCAGAAAATGATGAATACATTAATGGAGAAGGGCGTACTAGAAGTGCTTCCTGATTCAGCTCAAGAGAATATTATAGAGGAAACATTCGTTACCTTATTAGGACCTAGAGTTGCCACTAAATTAGATTTACTATTTGAAAAACCAGCGGAAGCTAAGGAGTATAAGTCATTCATTAAAAGAATTACACAAAAGATTGCTACCCTCGTAACTCCTGCGGACGCTAAGAAAATATTAGCTGCATCCGACAGGTCTTTTGATCAGTTAACTTTAGATGAGATGTATGACAGGATTGCTGACGACTTCTCGAAAGGAACTCAAGGTGGTAGTCTTGATCGCGCTAAGAAATCAAAACTACACCCTACACTTTCATCTGCGGTATCTATAGCATTAAATAAAATTAAAGAGAACGACTTTAATAATATGTCTACGAAAGAGATTTCAGAACACATTATTGAGTTCGCTAAGAAGGATCAGTTCTTTAATAAGAAAGGTGGTAAGTTAGACATATCTCAAGAGGTTAGAGACGAGGTTGAACTTAGGGTTGCTATCGAGAAAGAGCGTAGAGCTGGATTCTCTTTAAATGTTAAGTACAATGAGAATGGTGTTGGATCTATATACAAAGCTTCCGGATTAGAAGTTAAATCTTTAAGTAAGGCCGACAAAGAAGCCTTACAAGATTTGGAGGACGAGCAATCGGATGAGGCTGTTAATATTATGTCTGACGATATTGCTAGAATGAAGTCTATGGATAACTCTACGACTAATTTCATTAAGGCTATAATGCGTATTGCAAACCCTAAAGGTAAGCGAGACACTAAATACCAAAGAACTGAGTCTAGTGGATCTGTAGAGGCACTACTTTATTCTATATCTCAAAAGCATAGAGACAATCTATTAGGGTTCATTAAGGAATTCGGAGCTTCCAATAATAAGAATATTGTTGAGATGCGTAGAATTATGAACGAGCACATGTCTAGGACTCAATACTTAGCAGCTCTTAATGATGTTCATAATAACTACAGAAATAAAGTTCATGAAAATATAAGTAACACAACCCTAACTGATTCTGGTCAACTGGTTGAGAATCTGGCTATTGCATCTTCCGAGAGGTATGCTCAAAGCAAGATGATAAGTAGGGCTAACGATATTTACTACAAGGGCTCTATTAGAAATAAAGCTAGAACAAACCTGCTAACCCAAATGGCGGCAGCAAAGAAGGCTATAGAAGCTGGAGGTAAAATATCTAAGATTGATGCTATTAGAATGGCAGCACCTATCCTTATGTTATCGGATGGTAATCAGTACTTAGACTTAGATCAACTGGCTGGAGCTAGAATTAAGTCTGGCAACAAGATTTTAAGTTTAGAAGACTTCATGACTGAATTTGTTCAAAAATCATTTAGTAATAAAGCTACAGACCTTAAGAATGGTAAAGCACCTATATTGTTGCTATCTCCATTGGTTAAAACTATGGTGGTATCTGCTAGAGCTAAGAATTCAATAAAGTCAGTTAGAGATGTTAGTGGTGAGAACTACTTAGCATTCAATATGAACAATAGTCTTCAAAATAGCTCTAAGCATTTAGTTGAATTAGCTAAGACGGCTGAAGGTAGAAAACAACTTGAAGACGAGTACCTTACCTTAGATAAGGATGGTAATGTTATAGGGAATGAATTTATTCAAATGCTCTTAGCTTTAGGAGCTAACGGTTCTGCTGAATCTGCTTTAGATATTTCATTTGATGGTGGAGTTATCGATTATGGAAGTAACAAAAACTCTAGGTACGTTGATAAAACAAAGGATGATTTTGTTCAATTTGATTTAGAAAAGTTTGCTGTTAATTATGATTCAGGTAAACCAGGAGATGTAGGTAAGACTTACTACACTCAACCTGTAGCTGTATTCGCAGATGCAAAGAGAAGATACTCTATTACAGCTCCAATGTCTACAACTGAAAAGCAAAAGAAGTCTCTTATTGCTGGGTTGATTCACAAAGGATTTGATTCTATGAACTATATGGATGGCACCCCTGTAGCTTCGTGGTTAAACTCAGACGGAACTTACGATATTTCTGAGCACAACGAAATGATGGAGTCTTGGTTGAAGGCTAATCCGGATATTGTTGCTGAAAATCCAAGACTATCTAAGTTTGCTGTAGTTAAAAACGGAGTTGTTGAAATAACTAGCGAAGGTAAGAAGATGATTGCTGATTATAATCTTAACTATTTAGCTAACAGTTTAAACGCTCAGGAACTACTTATAGGTAAGCACGATCAAGCTAAGAGTCCTTCTGATTACGTTAAGAGAGCTAAAGGTTCTATTGCTCGACACGATGGATCGTTGAGAGGTACAGCTATAGAGCCCTTGATTATTCAGGATATTATGAGTGAATCAGGTACAAACAAAACTGATGCAGCTTCATTTATATTACCAGAAGATGTTGGATACATAGAGAGTAGAGTAGGTAAACGCATGGGGCATGGATGGAAGTTCGTGTACTACGGAAGCGACAAACGCGGTTCTGATAGAAACCTAGGTGTCGCAGGTAAGTCTGATTATTATTTCAAGACTAGTGTGCAAGTATTGACTAAGGAATTTATAGGAGACTCTAAGGAGTTGCAGAATATAGCTGATAAATTAAAAGCTAGAAGACAACATACTGCTGGAGGTGAAACTCTAAATATGGCGTTCTTTGAATCTGCAGCTAAGAAGGCTCCTTCTATACATGGAGGACGAAAAGGAATTGAGCATGGAGCTGAGTTCGATGAAAACTCTGATGCGTGGAATGAACTTAACAATAACTACATGCTGGGCGACAAACTTGTTGGGATCGACGGTGGTAATATGGGTATACAATTACCTATGGATAACTACCGAGAAACCACTGGTACGCCTGTGCAGTTGTCTGGAGCTTTAAATAACTTATCTGAAAGCCATGAAAGTGCTATAGATGAATTACTAGTACTAGAGAGTGAAATCCTAGACGAAGCACTAGAAGAGGCTACGAATAACATTGCATACGAAGGAAATACTACTCCTGAAATTCGATTAGCAAGTAAGAAGGCGATAAGTAGTCTAATTAGTAAAGAGGCTATGAAGGCTGTAACTAATGGCTTGGCTAAGTTCAGGAACGCAATGAATCCTGAGATAAGCAATAACCTTCCTGCTAACGTAAAGATATACGCTAACCAAATAAAGGCTTTAATAAAGAAGTCTGCTAAGGTAATTACAAGTGGTTCTATTGCCGTACAGGGTACTGCTGTAGGTAAAGGATTAAAAGGCTTCAAGACTGAAGATGGAAAAGATTATATCGGTTCTATATATCAAGTACAGAAAGATGGAAGCATCCTTAAGAAGCCTAGAGTTTTACCTGCGGAAGCTATAGTTCCTGCTGGATTGAAAGGAAAGCACTTTGCTAGGGTGGAAAAAACCTTTACAAATCTGAATGAGGCGAAGTTGTTTGCTGACAAGATGGTAACAGAAACTCCTGGTTCTACAGATGTTAATAAGTCTGGAGTTAGAATTAAAGGTTTAGATAGGAAATTTACAAGCGTTAGATCAGCTAAGGAATTCCTATACAATAAGATTGCTGTAATGCCTGGTGGCGAGTTTGTTATATTGGGAGATCAATTTACAGGTACTCGTGTTCCTGCTCATGATAACCAATCGAGAGTTGTTATGGAAATTCGAGGATTTCAAACTGAAGTTCTAGACGAGAATGGTAACCACAGAAATAACGTGATACAAGTCTCTGATGAGGTTAATAAGATTTTAGGTTCAGATCATGATGGAGATACAATTCACATGAACTTTAAGTATCCTGATCCTAAGAACTCAAGAGAAGCCAAGGTTAATACATACATGGATAAAGTGTTTGACTTATTCCAAGATGTTAGCTTGTTTGAAAACCAACAAGCAAATTTAGAGTTTGAGGCTGAGGTAGATGCTAGAATCGCTGCCATCGGTAAAACAGGTAAGAAGTTTGATCAAAACTCTCCGATTGGTGCTTCTCAGTATTTTGAAGAGAATGTACAGGGTAGTTCAATGATTGGAACTGTAGCCGCCTTAAATAATGGTATGACATACTTGTCTAGGTACGGTATAGACTTAGGTAATACAAGTGGAATAACTATAGATGGAGATAGAAAACATAACTTCTCTAACGACCCTACCAAGTCTGGTAAGGAGTCTTTGTCTTTCCAGAATTCAGTCCTATTAAACATCATATTAGATAACGCTAATAACCAGCAAGCAACAGCTCTAGGTATAAATCCTGCGACTGTATCTGCTGTAGCTATATTGAATAGATTAGGATTTAAGACTAGTTCTTTGGATAAGATATTCACGTCTAAGGCTGCTGAAGCTTATACTAAATTCAAAGGTAAGAAGTCTATTTCAGATAAATCGAAAGCAACTAAGTCTGCTGCCGAAGCTGCTTTAATAGATATGAGTTTAGCTCACAATACTGAATCCGCTAGAAAGCTTCTAGCTAAAGCTAAAAAGGAAAGTTTAAATATAGATACTTCTGGTGATATAAATAGTGTTGATAATACTATTCAAATACTAGCGACTCTTGAGTCTCTTGAAGGGGTATCTAAGGATGTTTACGCAATCAACAAGTTGGTTGGTCAGCATAAAACTTCTAATGTAGCTTCAAGTAATACTGAAGCCTCATCTATGCTTTCCGATGTTAATAAGGTTCTTTCAGGTAAGAGCACTCTGAAGGGTGAGGGGTTAAATAAGTTAGCAGACAACCCTGTGATTAAATCCTTTAAGAATAGGTTAGTTAAAATTTCTCAGATATACCAAACAAATAATTTAACTGGTACGGTTCACGCTGAGAATACTATGGATATTATCATGGCTACCACAGGTAGAACAGATATAGTTAGACGTTCTGGAGATGAGCAATCTAAGATTTCTAAAGAATACTATATGGGAGTGCTTCTCAACGAGGTAAACGCTCTTAAAGCTGCCGCTCCGTTAATGGGTGTCACGAATGAGAGAGTTCCTAAATCTAGAGCATTAAAAACTGCTAGAGAGCTAGAATCTAAGCTAGAAGCTGTAATGCTAGAAGGTCATAACGACTTCATAGCGGCTATAGAGATTAGTACTATCAACGAAATGAATCCTACGATTAAGATTAATAAGGAATACATAAATGAGTATACCATTGATTCTGAGTTGGATGCTATATCTAAAGCTTACGCATCGCTTGATCCGGAATTGAAGAATGATTTACTTCTATTAGATTTCGCATTGAATGAGGGTGGTATGAGCTCTCAGGCTATACAGCCATTATTCGATCAGAAGTCTTTAATCGATTTAAGTAAGTCTATTGATTCTGCTCATCAGCGAATTGCTGACGACAAATTTACTCACAGCCCTGAGGTTGTTGCTGAGAATATAATTCTAAACAATCCAGATATTATACCTACAGGTATGTATTACAATGAGGTGTTTGAAAACGAGCACAGATCATCTAGTGTTGGTCACGACTCAGGCTCTATTGGCTCTCCTGTGAATGGATTATATCCAGTAAAGAAAGTTACTAACAAGACTCAATCTAATATGATTAAGTCTAATAAGCCTCACTATATAAAGGTTGTTAAATATGTAACTAGAAATGGAGTTAAATCTACAGTAACACAAGTCCTTAAATATTCTCCTATTAGTGCTTCAGAGTATAAGGCATTAGCTAAAGAGAATAAGAATCCTAAAAACTTACTCTCAGCATTAATTAAGAGCGGTAAGTATAAATCAGTAGGTGAAGCTACAGGTAGAGGACCTAAAGGAGGTAAGGCTGGTACTACTAATTACACGACTAGAGAGCGAGCTTTGAAGACTAGCCTAATAGAGGCTGCTGAAAAGGTTTCTAAGAATAGTATGTCTAAGAAGTTGAAGTTCTCAAGTTCTAGTAGCAGCAAGGAGTCTGGCTTTAGTCAGGCAGAGCCTTTTACATTTCATGAGTACATACAGGATAAAGGTCATCGAGTTAAATCAGTGGACGACAGCAGGAAGCTAAAGGAAGCTTTAACTGAACTGTATGAAAAGTATAAAGTAAATTTTACACTAGCCCAGGAGTTTGATAAGGTTATCATTCAAACTGGGAAAATCAAAACTCTATCTAACGAAAAGCTAATTGATTACGCTAAGTTATTTCAGAAGCTAGACCCTAGTGCTGTATCAAACGCTCACCAATCTGTTGTGATGGAAATGGCTCATAGAGCTGCAGACGAACAGAAAGCCTCTAGGAACGGAAAGGAATGGCACGATACAGGCGACATCTCTTGGTTGCATTCTTGGTTTGGCTCGAACAATATTCCTGGTCATAGACCGGAGATACAACGACTTGTTAGGTTAATGGAGAAAGAGTATGACACCTTCATGAATGAGAACATTGCGTTTCAGAAGAAGTTAGACACCTTAACAAAAGATCTTGTAAGGGAAAAGGCTGTAAGTAAGTCACTAAAGAAGGATCCTCTAACTAAAGTTTCAGGATTCGAAGCTAAAATAGACTTGTACAAGAAGTGGTTAATGGGTGGTATCTCAGAAGGTCAAAGTCGAGCTATATACGGAAACATGTATGATAAGGTAGACGGAGAGTTAGTTCTTAAAGATAAAGCTGCATTTCTTAAAACAGACCCTGGGAAGGCTGAAAAAGCTTTCTACGAGTTCTTTAAGCAGACTACGAATAAGTATGGTAAGATAAGCTCTGAGGCATTAGGAGAGCGATGGAAGGAAGGTTATATTCCTCACATGCAGATAGGGCTGAAAGAATCCATGAGACAGAGAGGTTTATTTGGTCTTTATGATCACATGCTTCAAGGTACTGGAGATATTGACATGGTTCGAGTTAAAGGTGTGAACCCTGTAACAGGAAAGTCTGAGGTTAAGTCTTTCCATGAGTGGAAGTATTTATTCTACGCAGAGAAAGGAGCTAAAAGCAAGAGCTGGTTTAAGGCATTCAAGTCTGATCAATTCAAAGCTACAGCCAGCCTTGATGTTATAAGAAAGCGAGCAGAGAAATTAGCTAAGTCTGGTAAACACGAAGACGGAGCAACAATATCCAGAAGTGAACAAGAGATTCACGGAATGATGGGTACAAATATGATGTCTAGATTTGCTAAATCAAGAGGCGTTAAATCTGCTATGTTTGGTTCTGCCGACCTTGGTAGAGCTCTATCTCAATACGTTAATACAACCATGTTTGTTTATGGTAATGAGAACTTTAAAGGCTTTAAGTCTATGCAACCATTATTAGATGGTGTTATAGCTTTAAATAAAAAGAAAGGGCATGAGAATGCTGTAAGATACCTAGAGAATGTTTGGAAGAAAGGTTTTTCAAACCTAGGGAATTCTAATAAGTCTGGACTAGGTAGGTTAGCTGATGGAGCTATACATAAACTAGTTAAAATGACTAGATGGAGATTCTTAGGGCTTAACTTTGCTGGTGGATTTGGAAACCTAGTTGTAGGTAAATACAACGAGTACCGATCTAAAGGTGGAAAGGTTGTCGTAGCCGGAGAGAAAAGATACTGGGGAGACCGCAAGAAGTCTTGGGCTCTAATTAAAGGTAACTTAAATCCTGAATCTTTTGCTTACGATTTAATACAAGGTAACGATAGTTCTGGTGCTGATTCTATAATGATGGCTCCTTACATAGGTTCTGAGCATTACATTCAAGGTGCTGGACTTGTAGGTCAGTTCACTAAAGAAGAGTGGGCTAGAATAGGTGCTGACGGATCCGTTCCTGCAGACATGCAAGAGAAGGTAGATAGGTATGTTGATAACGTAGTTAAGCAACAAGGTTATGGTTATTCTAAGGTTGATCAAATAGGTATTGCTACATACTCTTGGGGTAAGGCAATAATGCAATTCAAGAAGTGGATGCCTACAGCTTTAACTGAAAGATTCCAACAAGAGACTATCGATAGATTTGGAGAGTTCTCTACAGGTAGTAACTTAGAGGCTTTTAAGTTTGGCTCTGAGTTTACTCAAGATTTACTAGCTGGTAATGTTAGCGTTAAAGACTTTAAAAAGTCATATAATAAACTACCAAAACACAAGCAAGATGCTGTTCAAACATTCTTTAGAGGGATGAAAATAGTTAGCGCATTAACTGCTCTATCTATGATCTTCGGAGAATCTGACGACGATGAAGCTAGAAACTTCGCTCAATGGTGTGACGACTCTGTAGACGATATAATGTTTATGACAGACCCTAGAAGAATGAAGAGTATGCTAGAACCTGCGTCTTGGCAATTAGTCGAGTCTGGATCCACGATGGTTGCAGGAGCTGCGACATTAGATAGAGATCAATTCATTGGAGGTCTTACAGGTATTAGCTGGACTGCAGCTCAAGTAATCAGTAGAACTGAGACTGGAGTTAAGTCAGGGGCTGACGCTTTATCTGATGAATTTTAAAATTAAATCACTATATTTGTAAAAAATAATTAGATGGCTAAAGAACTAAATACAGACGTTGCTGCGGAGGTTAACATATCTGCAAGACGAAACGATACATTCAAGTTAGTATTAGAGGTTAGGGATTCTGAGGGTGCAATCATGGACTTAACTGCAATGAATTCTGTTGGGAATAAGCCTGTGTTTCAAGCCAAAATGAGCATTGTCTCAGACAAGGGCGAGAACATATTAAACGCATATAGCTATCACTGGGCTGACGTTACGGAAAGCGCAGCTGATTATACTAATGTTCATCCTCCATCTAGAATTCCATCATCGACCAATACTGGTTTTATAACAGGAGGTTCTAGCGATTTAACTTCAGCAATAACTTTAGCCTCTCAGGCAGGGGTTGAAGGCGAAAAGATTAGCGTTATAATTCCTTACGACTACATGGTATTTCAGCCCGGAACGTATAAGTACGACTTTCAGATTAGAAAAAGCGTTGGAGCAGTAACATTACTAGAATATACTACTTGGATTTATGGATCGTTTACTTTAAAGGCTGATATAACTCAAGCATAATGTCTGTTAGCATATCCATATCGAAGTCAAACAATGAAGTTTCCATCGGAGGCTTTAAAGACGGTTTTGCTATAACTCCAGGAGTTAAGAACGCAACGTATGTTACTGCGGCTCCTGACAATTCGTATTCATTTCTAATGTCTCCACCAGATGTTTATAGTGTATCTAACACTACGTCTGGATTCGAGGTGGGTGGATTTGAATTATCTAATGCTTTAAATGTTACGATAGGAACGTTGCCTTGCAGTAATGCTACAAAAGAACTTGATGGTTTTAAGTACGTTTTTAGCGACTTCAATATGCCTAACCCTGAAAACTTTACTCCAGGTGATGTAGTTTATTTTAGCCCCAACGAAAACGCAAACGAATACAAGTCTGACCTTCAGAAGGCAGATGTAAACAATATGTTGGGAGCTGTTAGCAATCTTATGTTGTTTATTAAATACGACGAAGGTAATTTATACATATTACACAGAGGGTTTTTCGATTACGAGGACGATTCTGACTATATTGGCGATTGGATTCCTGGTAGGAGTATATACCTAGATCAAATAAGTAGACTTCATGTAACTCCAACATCCACTAGCGGGCATTGGGTTAAATCTCTCGGCATGTGTATGCCAAACAAAGAAAACAAAAAACGTATCTGGTTTGATGCCGATACAACATACTTAAAAATAAGATAAAATGGCTAAATATCCTTTACTTTACGGAAACACAAACTCTAGATTTGATGTTAATAACTCGTCAGGGGAATCACTAAGTGCTTCTGAGGGAATCTTTGATGTGTATACATACAAAAACGCAGGAATTAACGATAACGCCGAAAGGTCTACTGCTATAGTTATTTTAAGAAACGCAGCAGCAGCAGGAACAACAACCGAGCTTCTTGTTCATAGTATATTGTTGTCAGCTGGCGAGACCTCTAATCCTTATACTGACTTTAATATAACTCTAGACCCAATAGTTTTCGGTAGTGTTGACATGCCGTTTATAGGTTCTCCCGAACAAATCGCGGATGGAGTAGGAAATAAAGTCTCTAGTGTTGATTCAACGATAAAACCTGGAGATACTAGTGTCGACAGCGGGGGTGGTCTTGAGGATGGATGGGTTAATGTTACTACGGCTGCAGCCAGTGGAACTCAAGGTTCAGTTATAAACAAAGAAGATCTAGACACGGCAAATACAGAGTTCAGAACTATCCCTATACATTCCATTCTTAAAATAAAGAATAACGTAATCCCTTCAGCTTCATATTGCGCTTTTTTAGTTTCATTTCAGCCCACAGAAAACGTACCTATAAATACCATAGAGGCTACGCTTAGAATTACAACTAACGCTGGTAATTTCAATTACCCTTTGCAGATTAATTCTTACGATGAGATTATCATGGCAATGAATACAGGTACATGTGCTGCCGCTGACATATTTAATTTCAGTAACCAAACGTTTACCGAGGGGTACACATACGATGAGGGCGTAATTAATTTAGGTTTGGTAGGAACCGCAAGAACTGCGAATTCTATGTTGGAAACTCTAAACTATCAATCAGTTAAGATTTCAGATATTTCCACTGACTCCAGTCAATCTACGTATAAATGGATGAATTCAGTAACGAATGGTACCGTACCCACGTATGACGGAACTCAGCTTTCGCTAGCAGCTAATAGTTCTCCGTCTGGGTCTACAGACTTTGATTTTGTCAACCTATACAGCGAGGCTAATGCGACTAATGCTACAGGTCTTAATGGTGCCTCAGGTTCTTATTATGATGTAGCTGGTAGGCATTCTCTAGTTCAGTACTTCTTTCCTACGCCAAGCATTACAGATGGAACGTATAACACTGCAGACTTTAATCAACTTCTACACTTTAGCGAGTCAGACGTAAAAAGGACTCTATTCTCTGCCGCTCAGTATATATCTCAAAACTACAACAACACAGATACGGTAATCGAAGAAGAGCCATACACTGATGATGATCCAAAAAATAATCAATGGATTGCCTACACGGTGACTTACGGAGTGCACAACAGAATAACATTCGATGAAGTGTCATTGGATTCTGACAGAAATAGACTTACTTACTCCGCGGTTGGATCTAACGCTTATCCTGTACTAGACTCAGATGTTAACCTCTCAGAAAGAGGTACAGAGTATTCAACTGTCCTTAATATTAGATGGAACAATTACACGCAAGGCGCTAACGCTACGCTAGGTCAGGCTGTTACTTCGTTTACGTTTGAAGAAAATAATGATGCCTTTAGGATGACTGGAGTTAACTGCCCTGAGGTGGGAGCTCACTCCTTCACTTCAGGTGGGGTACCACAAACTTCAGGTTCTTTTTCTGAGTTTTCTTTGTCGGGTAATCACGACACATCCCTTACTTATAAGTTTGCATTTGAAATGATTGCAAGCGATATTTACAACCTTGGAGATGCTGCTGATACTAACGGCGTTAAGAATGCCTTTATAACTCCATACAACGAACCTTTATGTGGTCAATATAAAGCAATATTAAAAATTAAGTCTGATGATAGTATATGGAAGTGCGACGGAACATTTGATTATCCTGGTGTAGATCAAGTCGCAGCCGCAGCGCAAAACTGGGATGCGTACTTCCACTTAAAGAGCTCGTATTTGACTATACTTCCACTAACTGGAAATATGGACTTAGCTCTTACTGGTTTGGGTACTCCATTTAGTAAGTCATTTGTTTGGATGCCTGTCACTAATTGGTTTGGTGTATCGGGTACGGCTATATACAACACTTCTGCTAATTGGGATGCTAGTCATAGATACTCAGGGAACGGAGGATCGACATTTAGAGGTGGTTCTACTTCTAATACTGCTAAGTCTTTGGCTCTTTCAGTTGCAGATAGTGTTGTTACATGGGGAGATATAATAGCCATGGAAGATTACACTAAGCAGTACAACAATACACGGAAATATATTAGAGACAAAAATGCAGGAACCATCACAGAATTCAAACCTCTTGATAGCTTAATGTCAATGAACACTCCAGCTTACAATACAACTGAGAATAGGTACGAAAGCTATGTAGAATTCAACTTGTTCGCTGAAGGAGATGACGGTATATATATCCATAGCATAACTTCGGAGACTGGAAGCAATCAAATGCTAGACTTTGATAACACTACTCCTTTAACTAATCTTGCTGGTTCAAATAACTACGGATATAAACCCTCTAGCGCGTCCAACGATGCTGTGATGTTTGCTAGTATTAAGTACTGTCAAGAAGATTGGAGGCATACAATAACAGTTCTTCCAACGCTGGGGCAGGATCCTTCAACTTATAACGGATCTATGTGCGCTACATATAGAGATCAAGGAAGTAACGCCCCATATATATTGCCAAAAATATTACAACACTTAGGTAATTCAAACATCACAGAGGCAGAGTCTCTGGTTGTAAATCCGCTGTCAAATCAAACAAGTCCAGACATAGAAGGGTCTAGTCTCGTAGAATATGGTATGAACGATGGAGCCTCTCTTAACTCTTCGTGGATTTTTGAGAAAAATGCAGGCTCACCTACAAATACGCCAATGGGTAACCCTAAGGTAAGGTTGAGAATGTCAGTTGATCCTGTTGGAACTTTAGACGACTATGGAGCATATTACAGCACTTTGAAGATTGTGTACTACAAGAACGAAAGAGCTAATAGAGTCGCAAACTCCACTAATGCATCCAATGAATACGCCATTGACAATACGGTCAATAGAAATCAGAACATAATTCTTCATGAAATGTCTGTCGTAGTCAAAATGACTCTTGAAGCTGCTTCTGTCTTAGCTGTTACTGATACGGAAAACGAAGAGTTCACTACTGGTTCAACTATAAATTTAGGTAATCTAAACTTAGGATAGTTGAGCTCTCACTCTCCAAATACAACCATAGTAAGCTCCGACTCTTTTGGGTTGGGGTTTTCTTTGGATGGTATTATGATGACTTTGATTTTGAAAAACAAAGGAATTGCAATTGATCCTCTACACGTAAATACAGGTGCGTTAATAAATGCAGGCATAGGAGTGACTAACGATTATAAGGATCTTCCTTTTTATATGTTCCCATCAAATCAAGACTATTCTGGAACTAGCAACCCTGCAAATGTAGATTATACGATACCTAACATACCTAACTTTAATGGGGTAGGACCTACTCCTATGCAGTACAATCTTGAGCATAGATTCCTTAGAACCTTTGACTTAGGTAGTCACGAAAACACAGGTGATGAGTTTCGTTTTAGTATACTGTACTTCCCTTATTATTTGGGAGAACATTCCTCTAGGTTGGACGTATCCTGGGTTGATACGGTGGGATCAGAAAGAACCCTTACGATTAACTTCATAGGTAAATTGTTGGGTAACGTATCAGAGGTAGACCAAACAATAGTGCCTGAAATGGTGTTAGAGATGGATTACACAAATAGCGGAAACATGTACTTTGAATTTATTTGATGGCAGATCCTATAGTTGAAATAACAGATACTGAAGGTCAGGCGTTTGATGACGAATACGTAATTCGCACTAAAACTGCAGTGACTGAGCCTCCTTTAGCTGAAGAAATTGTAACTCAGGTTATTAACTTTCCTGTTGGCTGGTCGACTTTCGGGTTATTTATAGATCCTCATGCTGGCTTTGCAGGATCTGTAGGTACGTTTTCTAACAGCGCAAGCGTTGTAGAGATGTTTAATGATGTTCCTGATTTATCAGTTCTAACTCAAGTAAAGAACAATGACGCTATTGCATATATCCCACAATATGGGTATAATGGTATAGGAGATTTAATAAACGGACAAGGCTATTATGCACATGCTACCCAGTCATTTTCTATAACCATAACAGGACCTCCTATATCCACTAATGATGGTTCATACGAAATGCTAGGAATGACTATTGACTTAGTTAATGGCTGGAATATGATAACTCCAACTATACAGATAGAAGATAATGAGTTTTTTAATGTCGCCGTGGTTTTCGAAGACTTAGCTTCTACAGGGAACTTAACGATGGTCAAAGATTCGTCTGGCATGGCATTCCTGCCAGCATGGTCGATGAACAACATAGGTAACCTAACAGAAGGAGTGGTGTATTTCGTTCACGTCACAGCCCCTTCTAGTGTAACCATAACAAAATAATGAGAAGGATAAAAGGTAATATGCCAAACGGAGGTCACCCTCAAAGCAGGGTTCTTAGCGTTTACAAAAGAATGGGGATTGATCCTTCTAGGGTGATTAATCCTCCTGTGGTTCAGATTGCTACACCAACTGGAGAAAACTTCAGCCTCGTATTTCCTAAAGGGTTGATTTCAGAATTCATTGTAAGCCTAGGTGATAGTGAATATCTTACCATAAGGAAGTTGTCTGAAATGGATTACCTAATAGAAAAATATAGGCTCCCAAAGTTTAGTGACGTAAACGAGTTTGAAAGATTCCTTGTAAGCGGAAAGAATTCTAATCCTGGATCATTACTCGATCCAAATCCAACACTCAAAGAACCTAGAGATAAGTGGTTTAACTCAATTAAAGTGGAGCAATCCAGACTTAAGTACCTTTTTAATATCGTAGGAGACTTGGATGTTGTTAGAGCTACAACGCTATCCGTTGATCACAACCAAGATGATACTCGCTCAGTGGCTTGTCCTATGGATGATGCTAGTACGTCTACAAAAGATGGGTTCTACAATGACGAAGAGTTTACTATTACCATGACTCAAGATTACCAAGGAAAGCTTAGGCAGTTTGATTGTGGTTTTTCAGCGAGTTCAAATACCGCCGAGGTTGATGTTGTTGTAGATATTCAGTCTCTGGCTTATTCAGATAAAGAACAGTTTAATTCACTATTAAGGAAATGAAGCTACTCACTAAAAATATTGTCGTAACTTTAACAAAGTTTAATCTAATCAAGACTATAAAGTCTAAAGGTAGAGTTAAGCTTACTATAAATAAATAATAACATGGCTAAGATTAGTGCAGATATTGCTCAAATTGTTGATATTACTGCTAGAAGGAGTGATTCGTTCTACTTGCAAGTGGCTCTATCAAACGACGATGGAACTACTTATAATTTAATTGACAGCGCGTCTAATCCGTATGAAGCTGACATGTTTATCTATGATTCAACTGATAGGTTGATTCTGACGTTTGAGTCTAATAATTATGTCTCAGGAGTTCCAGGAACTCTTAGCGATGCTATAGTGATAGATACAACTAAATCAACACTTACAATAGAGGTTTTAGGATCCAATATGGGATTGCATACTGGAAACTATAAGTATAAGTTAGTTTTGAGCAGCGATACTGACGATGAGGTTAATACCGTTATGGTAGGTAAACTCAAGATTATAGACTTATAGTGAGTAGCTCAATAAACATATCGTTAAAATCCAAATCCAATCCTGAGGTAAATATAACCACCGTAGATAGTGGAACTATTTCTGGTGCAGCAATGATAGCTCCAACAATAGTATTAATAGCTACAGGACCTGTTGGCGCTTCTGGCGCTGAAGGTTCAGGTGGAACTGGTGGAACATCTAATTTAGTTGGGTTGGGTGAATTTGAAGGAGGAAACGCGAGTACACTATACGCAAGTACAGATATAATTCTAGATAGCTTAGGAGCATAATTATGGCAAGTATACTAAAACAAAGAAGAGACACAGAAGGAAACTGGGAAGCACTTAATCCTGTAATACCAGACGGACAGTTGTGTTTTGACATCACTAATAACTTATTTAAGATTGGGGACGGAATAAATGTATACACCGCTTTGCCTGTTCAATCAGGTACTCCTGGTGTTGGAGCATACAACGAGGCTACAGGTCTATCTGAAGGACTTATGTCTATTTCTCATCATAATAAGCTTGACGGCATTGAGGAAGGCGCTGAGGTTAATGCACTTGCTGATTGGAATTCTAGCTCTGGAGATAATAAGATATTAAATAAACCTAATATAGAATACCAAGCTCCAATAGGCTCAGGGAACGGAAAGCTAGTTCCTGCATTAGGTACTGCTGGTCACTTCTTGAAGCACGATGGTTCGTTTGGTCTTCCAAACTACTCCCCTGCTGTATCCATAAGTAGCATACCTACTGATAGTGCAATAAATTCAGCAATAAGCTCAGGATGGGCTTTTGATAACGTTAAGACGGCTGTACCTGTAAATGCCTTATTCATTGACACGGTTTATGATGATACATCTATACAAACCGAGGTAAGTGCTAATACAGCCCACTCAGCATCTACACATGCACCATCAAACGCACAAGCTAATGTTGCTGAAGTAAACAATTTAACTTCAGCGGTAACATGGGTGAATGTACCTGACGCAAACATAACTCAAGCAAGTGTAACTCAACACCAAGCAGCGTTAAGTATAGCTGAATCACAAATATCGGATCTTGGAACTTATTCTACGGCAACTGGAGTTAGTAATAATGCTGATGTTACCTCTAGCAACGCGTGTAATTCACCCAACGTTGTTCAAAGTGATTACACGACTGGAGCAGATGTTACGGCTAACAATGCATGCAATTCGCCTAACATTGAGCAATCAAGTGTTACTGGTAATGCAGGTGGGTTATCAACAACGTTAGTTACGTCTAGTGGAGGTACAGGATTATCATCCATAGGAACCGCAGGTCAATCTCTAAAAGTAAACGCAGGAGCTACGGCACTTGAGTGGGGTTCTGGGGGTCTTGACAACGCAGGTGTTATTGGAAAAGTATTAACAGGTATAGATGTAAGTACTACTGCAGACGTAGTAGCAACGGATACAATTGTTGCAGCTATAGGTAAGCTAGAAAATAGAGTTGCAACTAACGATGATAAATTTTCTTTTCCTGGATTAGGAACGTCTTCTTCAACAGCCCTTGCAGGTAATACTGCCTTGTTACAATTAGGAACTAGCAGTTCAACTGCTCTTGCTGGTAATACAGCTTTATTGGCATTGGGTACTAGCAGTAGCACAGCTCTTGCGGGTAACACTGCTTTACTTGCTTTAGGTACAAGTAGTTCAACTGCGTTAGCAGGGAATACCTCTATATTAACGCTAGGCACTACTAGTGGTACAGCTCTTGCGGGAAATACCTCTATAATTTCCCTTTCTGACAGTCAAACCTTCACAGGAACTAATCAGATTAACTCTAGAAAATTCCCAATTACAAGCGCTGCTGATGGTGACGCTGTAGGAGATATAATGTATATAGGTTCAGGAACGACAGTATTAGGTAGAATATACAATCTGATAGCTGGAACCTGGACTTTAATTGACGGTAGGGCAGTCTCAAGTTCAGTTGGATTACTTGCTGTAGCTCTAGGAACTTCGCCTACTACTCACGGAATGCTAATTAGAGGAACGGTAACTCTTTCGTTAAATCTAGCAGGATCATCTACAATTGGTGGTACAATATACCTAGGTAATGGAGCCACTACAGGAGCCGCAACCAACACCATTCCAACTGCTAGTGGTGATGTTGTTAGAGTTGTTGGGTATTCCCTAGCGACAGGTAACGATATGGTTTGGTTTAATCCAGATTCAACTTATATAGAAATAGCATAATGGGTACTATAAGCAAAATAACTGAAGTACCAATAGGTAACACACTCAAGGTTAATGGGATAGCTAAGTCTGTATGGGCGAATCTATTAGGTCAAATAGTACCATCTGGAAGCACTTGGACTGACGATTATGGAATTCAATTAGACGGACAAAACGATTATGCTAACATAACGCTCAGCTCAGATCCTGTCAATAAAGAGAAAGGAACTATAGCTTTCTGGTTCGAATACGATCAAGAACCAGCATCCACCCAAACGCTACTTGTACTTCATGATTACAGCAATGGTGGTAGTACTGCTAATCGTATAATCATTCAAGTATATAAGATTACAACTAACCAATGGTGTGTTAGGTTTTTCTACAAAAGTACCGTCGGAGGAACTGCTGTTGTAAATAACTGCGTAGCCAAATCTTCATCCCCCGAATTCGGAAAGCCGTGGGCTAGGAAACCAGTTAATATGGCTTCTGGAAACTACAATCCCATGTCAACTATGACAAATAGAAAACACTTGGCTATATCTTGGGATACCACTTCTAGCTTTACTAACAACAGTACATCATACAATGGAGCAATGAAGATGTACTTGGACGGAGTGTTGATGAATGTAGGGCAATCTACTACACCCGCGCATAACGGTACTGGTACAGCAAACTCCATGCAGAAAATCACAGGCTCATTCCTTAATATGTATTTAGGTATAAGGCATCACGGAACATCGAATTCATATAATTCTTTTACTGATGGATTCATGAATGACGTATCTATATACGATACAGACCTATCAGATGCATCGATTGCTGCTATATACAATTCAGGAGTTCCTATTGATTTGCTTACTAATTCTGGAAGCTACATTAACTCAAGCAATTTGGTTGGTTATTGGGATTTTGAAGGTAACTCTGGAACTACTATAACTGATTCTTCAACTAACTCTAACAACGGAGTGCTAGTAAATGGCGGTGCGTTTATAGGATCATAACTTAAAAAGATGGCTACAATAAACACAGACATATCACAGAAGACGGACATCATAATACGAGAGAATAATAGTTCTGCTATTAATCTAACTATTGCTGACAGCTCTGGTGCTCCATTTGATTTAACAGATTACACAACAACTTTAAGGGTTTACGACGATAGTAATGTAACTCTATTTGAGTTGGTTAATGGTGATGGGATAACCAATACTGTTGGTGGCGGTGGAACATTAAACTCTACAGGTAAAATATCTATAGACATATCCACAACAACGAGCTCCTCTAATCCAGGGTCTTATAAATATAAGTTCGTACTATCTAAAGGCTTAACAAGTCAAACATGGTTGTATGGTAAATTTAAAATAAACCAAGATTAAAACCCTATATTTGTGAAGTCTATAGTAAAGAATGTCAAGAAGTTAAATCACCAGTGGTTGTGCTTAACAGGTAAATGTAATTGTCACGAGATCGAATTAGACTCTACTGACTTGGGTAATAGAATTATTCAGGAGATGTGGGATAAAGAAGTAAGATACATAAACTCTAAAAATAACAAAGATGAACGTAAATGATTTATACAGCTTAACGCAGAGATTGTTCGATAGACAGAATGCTAGTAACGGTATTGTAACTAAGAGTGAAGGTGCTTCAGCAACAGGAGTGACTCCAGTCGCAGGTACTTACTATGCTGTGCAGTTTATAACAGATTGCACTCCAACAGTGTTCACTGCATCAAACAGTACTTTAGCTGTAGATGTTATGTACCCTGCAGGAACCGTTATGTATTGTGATGTAACAGCTATAACTGGAGATAACAATTCTATATACGCCTTATATAAAGTATAATGCTAGGGCTCGGTAGAAACATAAAAGGCGTTGAAGATAAACCAGAACAGAAAGCTAAAAGATTTAAGTTTAAGTTCTTTTGGGATAGGGATACTAGAGCATTCAAGCGAGAATTAAAGGTGATTGAGAAACCTAAGCCTCCTAGAAGAAGGTGACGTACAGGAAGGTAAAAAAAGAGGTTATATTTTTAGTTAAACTAATCACTACAATACTTGGCTTAAGCTATGTATTAAATATTATATCATAATGGGAGTAACTGTAAGCATAGTTCAATTAATACTAGCAGTCGTGGCATTACTGGCTTCAGCATTCGCGATGTGGGTTAACACAAACAACGAGGTGACTAAGCTAAAGTCTAGAGTGTATCACTTAGAACAGACAGATAATGACCTGAAGGTTGTACTTGCAGATATTGCAACAAGGCTACAGCACATAGAATTGCTTTTAGCGGCAAACCAAATAAAGGATAAATGATAAAAGGTTATTTATTTAGACTTAGAGATGACGGTAACGAAACTCTAGGAGCCATGTCTTTATTCGATGGCTTAGAAAAGGTGTTTGAATGTAAAACGGATGAACTTCCGTGGAAAGGTAATAAGCAGAATGTTAGTTGTATTCCAAGAGGGATTTACCATGTGTCTCATAGGGAGAGCGCGAGGTATGGTAATCACCTACACGTAGAAGATGTGAAAGATAGAACATGGATACTTATTCATGTCGCTAACTTCGAGGAACAACTGAGAGGATGTATAGCTGTAGGAAAGTCCTACGCTGATATAGATAAAGATGGAGACTTAGACATAACATCGTCAAGGTCTACGTTAAAGAAATTAATCGAGGTAGTTCCTATAGAAGGAATGACTCTGGAAATCATTTAGTATGTTTGAATTAATATCAAAACACGGAACAGACATTATAGCTGTTATTGTAGCCTGTATGGCAATATTAAAAATTATAGTACGACTAACTCCATCGTTGAAAGATGATGCGGTATTCGCTAAATTAGATAACCTATTTGAGGCTATCATACCTAACTATACAAGAGGTGGCAAATCCATTAAGTAATATAAAAGGCATTGTGTCTTCTGTTGCTAAAATCTCAGAAGTATTCAAGGGTGAAAATAAGAAATGGTCGGCTAAGAGATCTGTATCCGGAGTCTTAGTTGGTTCTGTAGTTATGGATGTAACATCTCAGGGTATTACCTGGGAGAACTGCCTAATGGCTCTTATAGCTGTAGCTCCATTGATCGCTTCGGCTTTCGAAAAGAAACACATTCAATAGGATATATACACCAATAAATATTGAGTGGGAAAAGAGATGGGAGCAAATGGCTCCCTATTTCTATTTTAACAAGGTTTTGGTTAAGTCTAAGAGCTCTAATTCCTTTTCTAGTAACTTCTGTTTATATCCGTACATAGATTCCTTATACATCATCCTTTGAAAGTGAGAGTTAGTAAACAACTCTAAGCACTCGGATAACTTATCAGTCCTGGCTTTCTTTTTCTTGTACGCTTCAACGGACATTTTATCCTTAAAGGTCTTCAATTCGAGCCTCATTTCCTCTACTTCTATCTGCATCGCTACGAAGGCCATCATCATTTCATGATCCTCGTTAGTGTCTGACATATCTCTTAATAATTTTAAAGATCTTTCTGCTATTTCCATGATTGTTTGCTTTTGATTGTTGATAAGATAAGGTATCTTTGTTTTATAATTAACGAAATGGAACTATGGGATAAAGGTAGCCAAGGGCGGCACACTACTAATTACAATAATAATACTATTATCGATGATCTCCTCAGTAAATGGTTGGCTTTTACTTACCACACCAATCAGTATGCTTGGTGTCTTACCTCAAACCAGCAGAGCATTCACTTACTTTGTTACGTTTCAAACGCTAGTCTTGGGAGCTTTATATAAAAGAAAGAATGTAAAACCACTACTTGTGTTTCTGGGATTAGGATCTTTAATGTTGATAGCAATATATGATATGTACTCCTTCAGGGATATACATAATATATTTGCGATAACATTCTTTGTGGTGCAACCTATAATCCTATATTTAGAGTACAGGAAAAGAAAAGACTACTACTCCTTAACGAAGGTCGCTGTCTTATCTCTTCTTATAGTCCTGACGTACATAGGTATAATTCCTTTACCTATATTCGAATACCTATCATACGCTTTACTCATAGTTTTCCTGTAATACCATTAATTGACTTAATGATAACTCACACTTAACGTGCTAGTTGCTTGCGATTTATATATTGGTCTTATGAATAAATTCACAAAATTAGTATACGCAGTTATAATGGTTGCAGTCTACGTTATAGCTATTTGCGCTTGATCACTAGCCTATCGTAAATGAATATGATAATCATGAATATGAAGATTCCTATTACA
>TARA_R110000744_G_scaffold43147_4_pt1 | contig 22955 bp, 24 predicted proteins | sample TARA_R110000744 | Tara Oceans TARA_R110000744 (sample SAMEA4398083) | marine metagenome | biome: Polar Biome; feature: [DCM] deep chlorophyll maximum layer (ENVO:01000326); material: water (ENVO:00002006), including particulate matter (ENVO:01000060) such as... | depth 36 m | reverse complement strand
TGGGCTGTGTAACGTTGTTGCGTACGATCTGGAAAAAGAGCCTTGTAATGAACACATTTTTGTTTTCTGCGGTCGAGCGCGCGATAAAATCAAAATTCTACAATGGGCTTCTAATGGTTTTTGGCTACATTATAAGCGACTGGAAAAAGGTCACTTCCAGTGGCCAGGTATTGATGATGAACAATTATCTCTTCAAATTTCACCTCGACAGCTCAATTGGTTATTAGATGGCTTACCCTTAAATTTAAAAGAGGCTCACCCTCATTTAACGTATCGATACAATGACGATTAGGGGCTTCGCTTGGAATAATCCAATGCATGAAAATACTGCCTAATGATTTACCTAATGATGTTGAATCGCTTAAAGCTCTTTTGCTTGAGCAGGCAATTCTATTGGATAAAAAAGACTCAGAATTAACTCAATGGCAATCCAAATATCAACTTATTCTTGAGCAATGGCGCTTAGCTCAACAAAAACAGTTTGGTAAAGGCTCTGAAGTGTCTCCGGGCCAAAGTGAACTGTTTGACGAGTCAGTAAATGACTCTCAAGAAGACCGTTCTGATGTTGACACTGTGATAGCCAAACTGTTTTCTATACGCGCACAAAACCTAAGCGCAAGCCTCTGCCGAAAGACTTACCTCGTGAAACAGTTGTGGTGGATGTAGCGGAATCGGATAAAACCTGTGCTTGCTGCCAAACACCGCTGCATTGTATTGGCGAGGACACATCCGAGAAATTAGAGTTTCTTCCCGCTCAGCTCAAAGTCATCGAAACTGAGCTCCCTAAGAAAGCTTGTCGCCAGTGCGAAAAAAGCGAAGTAAAGACAACGATTAAGCAAGCCCCGATGCCACCCAGCATTATCCCTAAAGGATCGCGACGCCTAGTTTACTAAGTAAGCTGATCACAGGTAAGTTCCAATACAGCCTGCCTTTATACCGGCAAGAAGCCATGTTCAAGCAATACGGCATTGAACTGAGCCGACAAACGATGTCGGACTGGATGCTAAAATGCTCTGTTGCGTTACAACCACTTTACGATCGACTTCATACTATCTTGCTTGAACAATCAGTTATCCAAGCGGATGAAACGACGCTCAATGTGATTAAAGAAGCCCGTTCAAGTTGCTACATGTGGCTCTATTGCACCGGTAAAGATGGGCCTGACAAGCGAAGCCCGATCCCCAATATTGTTTTATACGACTTCCAGCCCACACGAAGCGCTCAATGTGCCATCGATTTTTTACAAGGGTTCGATGGATATCTCAATGTGGAAGGCTACCAAGCGTACGAATCGACGCACGCAACGCTTGCAGGTTGCTGGGCACACGCACGTCGAAAATTTATTGAAGCGGAAAAAGGCATGCCCAAAGGCAAATCGGGCAAAGCGAAAGTGGCGATCAACCAAATCAAAAAACTGTACGCCATCGAAGTCTTAGCCAAGCAACAAGATACGGCTGAAGAAGCCCTGCAAATCCGACAAGAAAAAGCGCCTGCGATCCTTGCTACTTATAAGGCGTGGCTCGAAAAGTCCGCTCAACAAGTGCCGCCAAAATCGCTCTTGGGTAAAGCGATTCAATACAACCTCAATCAATGGGACAAGTTCACGGTCTACTTAAGAAATGGGCAGCTCAACATCGACAACAACCGAGCGGAACGCGCCATCAAACCCTTCGTGATTGGCCGTAAAAACTGACAGTTTGCCAATACAGGCAAGGGTGCCAGATCCAGTGCCATACTTTACAGTGTTATCGAAACCGCCAAAGCCAACGGCCTCATCCCCTATGACTACCTAGTGAAACTGTTCGAAGGACTGCCAAAAAGGCAGAGCACAGACAGTTTAGATGATTTACTGCCATGGAATGTTAAATGCATCTAGGTGGTGATGGCCGTACGCTCACATTATCTGAATTTAGGTATATTTAAGATCAAATTACTTTAACTTGATTAAGTATATAAATATTAGTAGTAATTCATAGAGGCAATGGAGGGTTTTATATTTATAATAAAATAATCTTTTTACTATTTTTTTCTCTGAAAAAGAACTGTTTTTATTTACAGAAATTAAAGCTTCAAAAAAAAAGCCTTCCTGTTTAAAAGCTAGTCTTGATCGTGGCATATGAACTGAATATGCCACAAGAATAGCATTGTCAAGAGGCCAAAGTTCTAATTTTTCTAAATGTCTTCTTAGTAGTTTTGCATTGCCTCTTGTATCAATATAGTTATCGTTATTTACCTCAAAATAAATAATTTCACCAGCAGTACCAATTTTTTTGAGATAAGTAGCGCCAGCTTTTTGTTCTGTACAATCACATCCAAATTTGTTTGCAGGTGCCAGCCATATTTTATCATTATCTTTGGAGATTTTTGCTAAAATATTTAGCACAAACTTATATACAAAACTAGGTTCAGGTATTGTTTCATTTTCTTCATTAGCAGCAAGTCCATCAGGTACAACAATAAAATTAATTTTTTTAACTTCTTTCATTTTGAAATTAAAGTAACTCCAATAACAATTAATACAAATCCCATTATTTGAACCAAATTAATAGTTTCTTTTAACCAAGTAAACGATCCAATTAGCACAAACAAAGCACCAACTCCAACGAGAGCAGGGTACGCGATATTAACAGATAGTCCTTGAAGTGCCTTTGTATAAAAAACAATATTTACAGCAAACAAGAAAACACCAAAAATAAAAAATGGTGAGAATAACTGTTCCAAACCCTGTAATCCTTGCATAGAGGAACGTTTTATTAATAAGTTCGCAATTGCATTGAAGGTGGCCGCAATAAAAAGTAAAATCCAGCTGCTTATCATTTTATGATAACTTTTTCAGAAGACCTAAAATTCCCTGTTTAAGAGTTCCTCTATGTGTTGATGACTCACCAGCTCCTAGTATTTTGTCTTTATTTTCAAGGTACCATTGGTAGCTATTCTCAATCATTTCATTATTTGAATATTTCGGTCTCCATTCTAGCTCTTTAAATTCTTGGGTTAAATTAAAGTGGAACGGTTTATGGTAGGTTAAATAATGCCATGGTGCCAATGGAGATAAATTAAGTTTATCTGCTAACCATAGCGGTGGAATAGCTAACCAGACAGGAATGCCAATAACTTTAGCCCCAGTTCCTGCATGTTCACATAAATGTGTAAGTGTTTCTCTCAGAGTTCCAAATCTATCCGTTCCAACATTAAAGTAACCTTGTTTTTCTTTTAACGCCGTTTCAATGCTGACATCTACTAAATCATCTACATGTGCAAACTGAAAGATATTGCTTCCATTACCAATAATATATATATTTCTTCCTTCGCTTACCCATTCGAATAATATTTGAAAAATACCTAATCTTTCTGTTCCAATTATTGTTCTTGGACGAATTATAGAGCAAGATATTCCATCATGTTTTTTCATTTCTTCGTGAATAATTTCTTCCCCATCTCGTTTTGATTTCCCATATATCTCTACAGGTTCAACGCGAGTTTGATGGTTAATAGGGCAATCTTTTTCATTGATAGAGCCGTAAATGGCTGAAGAACTCATATGAGAAATATGTCTGACACCAAATTTCTTTGCAGTTTCAAGTACATTTCTTGTTCCTTCAATATTTACTGAACTAAAATTATCACCAGCTTTCTTCAAAGGTACTAAAGCTGCGTTGTGATGAACATATTCAACATTAATCATTACTTTTTCTAAAGCCTTAATATCAAGAATATCAACTTTATGATACTCAATCCCGGGCTCACCATTTACTACATCAGAAACATCAATTGAACGAACTTGCTCACCTCGCTTAACAAGCTCTCTTGCTATAAATGTAGCTAAAAAACCATTACCACCTGTAACTAAATGCAGTGCCATTTCACTTCCTTAGATTTGAAAAAATCAAATATCAACGCCACTTTGTATGCACCATTTGATTGAACGTTTCATGCCTTCCTGTAATTCAATAGATGGCTTATAACCAAGCTCTTTTTCAGCTAGTTCGACCGAACAAGCTATTGTTTTATTCATTTCTGACAAGACATGAAATTTTTGATGATAGAATCCAAATGACTGGATAGACTTATCGACATAATAGGCAATATCACTAAATATACTAGGAAGCTTCATTCTTCCATGTTTGCAGATAATGTGAAAATCTTGTTCAAGAACATTTTCAATAGTATCTATAATTTTATTCATTGAATATGGATATTTATCAGCTATCCAGTAGGTTTTTCCGTTTGCCTCAAGTGTGTTTCCCGCAAGCACAAGTCCTTGAACTAAATTATCAATATACACCATTGAGCGCATGTTATTTCCATTACCTACAATAGGTGCTTTTCCATCTCGAACCATTTGAAAAAACAATGATTGACGCAAAGGCTGAAAAGGACCATAGAACCAAGGTGCTCGAATAGTAACAGTCTCTAAATTACCTCGACGCTGAAATCCTTTAACTACTTCTTCCATCATCATTTTTGATTTACCATAATTCATATAAGGATTATAAGGTGAGTTTTCATCAAACAGATGATCATTGGTCGGATTGCAACCAATAGGTGAATTAGAAGATACAATTACGGCTCTTTTAAGGCCTTCAATTTCTGCAGAAGCCAAAATATTTCTGGTTCCTTCTACATTCACTTCAAAGAGATCTTTTACCTTTTTAGGATGGATTATACCAGCTGTGTGATAGAGTAATGCTCCATTCATATTTGCCATTAATTTAGCGCAGTCTGCTTTAGATCTCACATCACCTTTCAAAATTTCTAAGCGGTTTGTTCTCTCGTATTGTTCTAATAGAGAAACATCATCATCTGGACAGACTAAAACCCTAAGTTTTGTTGGATGTTTTAGAGTAGGTAAACTATCAATACCGTTTAGCAGAGCATTTATTAGACCTAAGCCCAACCATCCAGCAGCACCTGTAACAACTATTTTTTCATGCTCAATATTCAATTACATATTTTCCTGTAAAAAAAACTCACAATTTCTTCTAACAAACATCATAACAGATCCTTGTGGGTTTACACCCAATGAAGAACATAATAAACTGACATCATTAACGTACAGCCCTTTGTGGTCGTGTACTTGACCGTATGAATTGGTTACACAAATATTTTTATCTTCTCCCATTGCACAAGTTGACATGAGATGTATGGTCATTAAATTGAGTCTTTCCTTTGTAAGTTCATTAACAAATTGTCTCAATTCTCTCATATTTTTAACTGGTTCTGCATTAGCAACTACGGGATATAATTCAATAGCACCACTTGCAAACAAGCATTCTCCTAAAAGAAGCAAGCCTTCAATGGATTCTTTTACTCCCTCATCTCCAATATTAAAACTTACAAGTGGGTCTCGGAATACCAACGTATTTTTTACAGACCCTTTTCCAGATCGAGTCATAGCATAATATATAGCCATATTTTTCCAATTCGAAGTGACAATGCTACTTCCATTTGGAATATCCATCATTGCTAAGGTTAAATGTGGCGGGGTACTAATAGAACAACCCAAACTAATTCTTGGAGAAAACTCTTTTATTTGATGAACAGGAACCCCCATGTATTTATTATTGACTTCTTCTGGAAATCTAGCCACCATTTTAATAGTCGGATGAAGATGTAAATTTTTACCTGCATTTTTCGATAATCCACTTCGCTTTAACAGTACTGGTGAATTTATTGCTCCAGCACAAACAAAAACATTTTCCGCTTGTATTTTTATATTCTTTCGACGATCACCATCAAGATAAGTTCCATAAATCACCCAGCTTGTATTGGATTTTTTTATACTACTAATATCAGTATTTGAATACAAGGTAGCTCCAGCCTTAAGTGCTCTTGGAATGAAAGTCTGGGTCATTGACTGTTTCACGCCAGAACCATCCTCATTATAAGAATACCATCTTGGCACCTCCATGGATTGCCAGCCTAACAAGTCTGCGCCTTTTTTAAGGCGTATTGATGCAGGCGGGATGGCACTTGCAGGCATAAAGCTAACGCCGACATCGCGTTCATTTTCTTCAAAAAGTCTTAGACATTCTTCTTCCTGAATACCTTGCAAACCGAACTCAGTCTTCCATTGTTCTATAATGCTCCAAGGTGTTCTATGGTACAAACCTGCATTCACCTCACTACCACCACCAACACATGAACCTTCCACATAGGCAACTTTAGGCTTACCTAGGGCCGCGGTCATTCCTCCATAACTATATTTCTGTTCCATTTCGAGCTTCGAAAATGGAGTGCATGACGATAGTTCCAGCATTTTGCCTTTCTCAAAAAGAGCTACTTTCTTACCTGCCTCAGCCAGCAGTGCTGCTGTCATCGAACCACCTGGACCACTACCAATAACGGCTATTTCTATTTCAACCAACATCATATAGCTTCGGTTTCCGTTAAAGAAAATAATACTAGACTATCGAAGACTTTCACCAAATCCCTCATAAATCCGAATAATGAGCCGCGCAAATTTTGAATCATACGCAATCTCTTTGAAGGATGGAGTTTCGAAAATCTTTTTCCAGTTTTTATTATTACTATAATATTGAAAATAAATAGCAATAATTGAAGTACGACCAAGATATAGTCAGGCATTCTTTTTAATTGGTTAATTACAAAGGATTCTGCATGACCAAGTTGTCCATTATACACACCTTCAAGTCCAGTATTCTCTCGAACCAGGGTTATCACTAAAGCTGAAATTGTATTGGAAAATAACATAAAAACTACTCATGAAAATATTTTGCAGTGCAAAAAGCAATGACAAATAGGATTCCAACAAACCAACTGACCCTATCTTTTAGAGCGAATACAATCGGATCGTCATGCATATCTCCTCTATGTGCTATTAACCACATTCTTGAAATCCAAAATAAAAGTAAAAGACAAGCTAACCATAGAATTGATGGGGTGTGGTACATGTAAACTGTAGTATAACCCTGAATATAAAGAGCAAATACTAAAATAGAAAGGTAACCTGAAGATACACCCATTGCAGAAACAATCTCTAAATCATCACCGGTATAGCCTCTACCGTTAATTTTTTTTGCATTTCCACTATTTCTTGCATTTTTTAGCTCACTAAATCTTTTAATGAATGCTAAAGACAAAAAAATTAAAACAGAAAATGAAAGAAGCCAAAAAGTTAATGGTGCTGTAATAGCTTCGGCTCCAGCAATTATCCTAAGAGTATATAAAGATGCTAGAGCCATGACATCTACAATAGGTTGTTTTTTCAAATAGAGTGTATAGCTAAAAGTAAAAAATATATAAACTATAAGTGTATAGGTGAAATTATTAGGTAAAAACACTATAGAAAATGTAAGGCTTAAGAAGAGTAAGGATGGCCATAATATCCAACCTAAAAATATCGATAAATTCCCGGAAGCAAAAGGCCTAGTTTTTTTTCGTGAGTGCAATCGATCGTTATTAATATCGACTAAATCATTAAATAAATATATTGACGAAGCTGTTATGCTAAAAATAAAAAATGCAGTAATAGATAAAATAAGGCTGGAGTGATTTCCATACATGCCAGCGACAAAAATAGGAACAAAAATTAATAAATTTTTTGACCACTGATATGGCCTCATAGCAATTAATGTATTAAGGAAAACTTTATTTTTAGTGGGAACTTCAAATATACCATCTATTTTTTTGTTTTTTTTAATTAAATCAGTGTTTTTTTTTGATGAGCTTACAATATATGCTTTATCACTTACTGCCCATATAGGTCTATCTTTTTTGCTATCACCTACATAATCAAAGCCGAAGTGACCAAACTTATCTATTAACTTATCTCTTTTTGCTTCTGAGATTAAGTTAGTACCTCCATCTGAAGAGTACACTTCGTCAAATAAACCAAGATAGTTAGAAATTTGATTAGCAAATTTTCTATTTGCTCCAGTAGCAAGAATCAAATATCTCCCTTCTTTCTTTTTTAACTTCAACCATTCAATAACTTCTTCATTATAAGGTAAAGAAGAAGGATCTATATTTACGTTCTCTGCTAGAATCTCTTTTAGCTTACATTTTCCTTTAATACTCCATGAGATTAAAGCCCCCAATCTCAATGGGTTTTTTCCTATAAAAGCATTCACAGATTCAAAAAGAAGATCCGTTTTAATTAGTGTTCCATCTAAATCTACAACCAACGGTTTTTCTTTCATACTTTTTTTCTCTCACAAGCAGGGAGGTGCAACAATAGAAGTTTCATGTTGCATTTTTTTTGATCTTGAATCGAAATCATGAATGCCAAATGTGATAACAAAAACAAGCATTATAACAACCTCATTATAGACTCTCAGCTCATCAATGTTACCGACAAACATCATTAATAAAAAATATAAGGCAGCCAAATAAATTAAAGGTGAAAATTTATTTTTAAAGAAGTCCTTTCCAAACAAAAATATCCATAAAAAACCAAAGGCTGTATAAAAAGCAATGCTTATTTTTGGAAGCATAAAAAAGACAATCTCAAGGTTTCGAATCAATCTCATACTGTTATCATTAGTATCTAAAAAAGTCACAACAGAATCTAATGTTTTATTTCCATCGCCGCTATGAATAAGGCTCATATAATAAATTACAATTATCTTTGCAAGAATAAATGCTAAAACTAGAAGAAATGATTTTTTAAGAACATTCTTATCATGAACCCCATCTTTAAGAATAAAATATGTTAAAGGCATTAAGAATGCAGTTTCTCTATTTAAAGTTCCGATAAAAACTATAGTTAATAATATCCACAATTTGTTGTAATACAAAGATAGATAAATGAAAAAAGAATAGAAGGCGATCGAGCTAAAATCATAAACGTAATAAAAATTATAGTTTTTCGAAATTATATAGTTAAAAAATATCATATATAGAAATATCAAAATTCCAAACAGACTAAATGCAATACTACCAGTCTCTTTTTTTATTATGTTTAATATAATTAATTGTATTAAAAAAAGTGATAGGCAATCCCATGCCAAAGCAAGGTGTCCAGCCCATATCTCATAAGATAAATTAAATAAATCTAAAAAATATCCATTTAATGTATATAAAAGGAACCTAGACTCAAAATATGCTCCTATTCTATGTTCAATAAATGATTCCTGAGGCCATATATGTATAGCATTAAAAAAATGCATATAAGAAAGTGAGCATGAAGTAAATATAAAGAAAGCTATAAGGCGTAAATTTAAAGGCATTATCATTACCACAATGAAAAATATTAATAGTATGCTTGGTTGATCTGGAAATCAAGATCTATTTAACGAACACGATAATAGGTCTCTGTTACAGGGGGGGTAATTTTTTGGTTATACCTAAGGAACATGCGATCAAGTCGAACTGCGTGCCTTATTATTCTTAAAAGCCCAATAGCAGCTAGTAATGCGGCTGTGTTATCACTTTCCTGCACTAGACAAGATAGTTCAACCTTGTTTAGTGGTTTTTAAGTCTTCGAGTCTCAACGATCTCACCTTTGCCGACAGCGAATTTAACAACAAACGCCGTAAAACACGTAAGGAAATTTTCCTTTCTCGCATGTATTAGTTGATGCCTTGGGATCAACTAGAAGCGGTTATTGAGCCGTTTTATCCTAAGCCAGGGAATGGCAGAAAACCTTATCCGCTATCAACAATGTTCCGCATTTACTGCATGCAACATTGGTACAACATGAGTGATCCAGCGATGGAGGATGTCTTGTATGAGGTCACGTCCATGCGCTTATTTGCTGACTTATCGTTAGACAGCCCCATTCCTGATCACACCACCATCATGAATTTCAGACACTTATTAGAGAAACACAAGCTCTCACGCCAGCTTTTTAAAGAAGTGAACAGATGGCTGTCTGATGCAGGTATTTACCTCAAAGAAGGCACCATTGTGGACGCGACTATTATTGAAGCGGCCAGCTCAACGAAAAATAAAGCCAAAGAAAGAGACCCTGAAATGCACCAAACTCAAAAAGGTAAGCAGTGGTTCTTTGGCTTAAAAGCCCATATTGGTGTTGACGCTAGAACAGGGTTAACTCACAGCGTGAGTACAACAGCGGCCAACGTTCATGACATCACGGAAACAGCGAACCTTCTTCATTGCGAAGAGTCTTTTGTCTCGGCGGATTCTGGCTATCGTGGCGCTCAAAAGCGAGAAGAGTTAAAAGGTGTCAAAGCAGACTGGTTGATTGCAGCTATTTTTTCGAAATAATGAACAAGCAAAATAAGAGTCTTAAAAAAACACCCTAGAAAAAATAAACAGCCCATCCGAACGGAATATATCAAAGCCAGTATTCGAGCAAAAGTCGAACATCCCTTTAGAATCATCAAGTGTCAGTTTGGTTTTAGAAAAGCTATTTATCGTGGCTTGGCTAAAAATGACAGTAAGCTCACCATGCTGTTTGCTCTTGCAAACGTGTTTCGAATTGATCAGATGATCCGAGCCGCAAGGGGTTAATCCGTTTAAAAACGACTAAACAAGGTTTAATTATCTTGTTTAGTGGTAGGGAAATGATAAATCAGCCACATTACTGGCTGCTATTGGGCTTTTAAGGATATTAAGGCGCGCAGTTTGGCTTGATCGCATGTTCCCTAGGTTATTAGTCATGAGGCTGCTAAAAAAGCCCAGACTAAATTGTCGAATCAGAGACGATGAATAAGGCAAAGTGCGACGACGGGTATTGTCATCGGTTACTGTTCTCGAAGTTCCAAGTGTGAGTTGTATTCATATTACGAGATTTTTGTACTTGCCCAGCTCATATATAGTGTATTAATCTTAAAAGAATTTATTTGATAGGGATTTTTTAAGGTGAAAAGGGGTGTGGTTTTGCCTTTTGAATAATGCGAATGTGCTATATTAGCTAGAAAATTAGCCACTGTCGTTTTTTTTAATTTATAAGGTGTTTAGATATGAATTTTTTGCCTTTTGCTTTGCCCGAAATTGGTGAAGATGAAATTGCTGAGGTTGTTGATTCGTTGCGATCAGGGTGGATTACAACAGGTCCAAAGGCTAAGCAGTTTGAATCTGATTTTTGCGTTTTTTTAGGTGATAAGTCGTTAAATGCTATATCAGTGAATTCTGCTACGTCAGGATTGCACCTTGCTTTAGAGGCTATAGGTATTGGTCCTGGAGATGAAGTTATTGTTCCTACTTATACTTTCACTGCTACAGCTGAAATAGTTCGTTATCTAGGTGCAACTCCAATCTTTGTAGATGTAGATGAGCAAACTTTCAATATGACTGGAGAGACATTTTCAAATTCAATAACGGGAAAAACTAGAGCTGTAGTCCCCGTTCATTTTGCTGGCTTGCCTTGCGATATGGACCGAATTATTGAGCTGGCGAGGTCTCATGGTATCAAGGTTATTGAAGATGCAGCCCATGCTTTACCAGCTAAATACGGTGGTAGGCTAATTGGCACGTTATGCTCAGATGCTACAGTTTTTAGTTTTTATGCTAATAAAACGATGACTACTGGCGAAGGTGGTATGGTCATTACACGTAACTCTGACATTGCTGCTCGTTGTCGAATAATGCGACTTCATGGGATTAGTCGGGATGCTTTTGATCGATATACGTCAACTAAACCTTCTTGGTTTTATGAAGTCGTCGCCCCCGGATATAAATATAATATGACAGATATATCTGCTGCTATTGGGCTGCATCAGCTGAAGAAATTAGATGGATTCCAGAAAAAGCGTCAATTAATGGCGCTGTATTATAATGAAGCTTTAGTGGGTTTGCCTCTTGTATTGCCTGCCATGCCAAAGTCTGAAAGTGATACCCATGCTTGGCATTTGTATCCAATACGTTTAAGGTCTAATGCGGGCATTACAAGAGATCTCTTTATTGAAAAAATGGCTGAGTTGGGTGTAGGGTGCTCAGTTCATTTTATTCCTCTTCATTTACATCCATACTGGAAAGAGGCTTATCAACTGACTTCTAGTCAATTTCCAATTGCGCAGAAGGCATTTGAGCAAGAAGTTTCTATACCTTTGTATACAAAAATGACTAAAGAAGATCAAAACTGTGTGATTGATGCTATAAAAAAGGTTTTGAATTGTGTATAAGCGTTTTTTTGATATTTTAATATCTTTTTTGGGGTTGATGGTCCTTGCGCCCATTTTTATAATGATTTCGATATGGATCAAATTTGACTCTAAGGGTTCTGTTTTTTTTCGTCAGGAAAGAGTTGGGCGTTACGGTGAGACATTTAGAATACATAAATTTCGAACTATGAAAACAGATTCCGAGACACGTGGCCGTTTGACCATTGGTGATGATCAGAGGGTGACTCAATCAGGTAAGTTCTTAAGGAAGTTTAAAGTTGATGAACTTCCTCAATTGTTTGATGTGCTTTTGGGGGATATGAGTTTAGTGGGGCCAAGGCCGGAGGTGCAAGAATTTATAGATTGCTATCCCGAAGGGATTCGCAATGTAGTTCTTTCTGTTAGGCCTGGGATAACTGATCAAGCATCGATTGAAATGGTTGATGAAAATGTAATTCTAGGCAAGTATCGAGATTCTAGACAAGCATATATTGATGTTGTGTTGCCTCTAAAGCAAAAGTTTTATCTTGAGTATATTGAAAATCAAAATATGCTCTTGGATTTGATATTGATTTATCGCACCTTAGTCAAAATTATTAAGCGTTAGTTTGTATTTGAGGTTATATGTGTTTTTTTAGTAAGGTTTGGTCTATCCCGCGTTTCTATAAGCGATTGATTAGTTTGGTTGTTGATGCGCTTTTTGTTTGCTTAGCGTTTGTTTTTGCTTATTGGGCGCGTTTGGGTGAGTTTACTGGTTTTTCGATTAATTCCGATGGTTCTGTGTTGGCAGGGACAATTATTGTCACCTTGTTGATTAATACGCGGCTAGGATTATATCGTGCAATTCTTCGTTATTTAACCTTCCATGCTTTTACAGCTATTTTATTCGGTGCTGCCGTATCAGCCTTTAGCATCACGACGTTAGCGTATTTTTTTCAGGTGCCTATTCCTCGTACAGTACCGATTATTTATTTTCCTTTTCTGGTTATGTTATGTGGTGGCTCACGTTTATTAATCCGCGGATTGTTAGTGTATGCCCCAGCTAAAGGGTCTGAGTCTGTATTGGTATTTGGCGCGGGTTCAACAGGTCGTCAGTTGGCGTTGGCTCTGCGCCAAGCATCGAGTTATCGAGTAAAAGGTTTTATTGATCACGATGCGTCTTTGGCGAATACCATCATTCAAGGCACGCCTGTGTATAGCGTGGATAAAATCGATGATCTGATTGAAAAATTTCACATTAGTAAAATCTTACTGGCTATTCCTAGAGCTAGCCGTTCAGAACGAAAAAAAGTGATTGATCGTTTATTGCCTTACGCGGTGGAAGTGTTGACGGTGCCGGACTTTGACGACATTGTTACGGGGAAGGCTAAAATCAGCGAGCTACAAGACGTGGCCGTGGACGATTTGTTAGGCCGTGACGTAGTAGCGCCTGTGGCGTCGCTGATGCAGTCGAATATCGCGGGTAAGGTTGTGATGGTGACGGGCGCCGGTGGTTCCATTGGGTCTGAATTGTGCCGTCAAATATTGGTGCAACAGCCAACCACCCTGGTGTTGTTCGACTCGTCAGAATTTGCGATTTATAACATAGACAAAGAATTGAATGAGCTATTAGGCATATTGCCCTTTAACGTTACCATAGTACCCTTGATCGGATCCGTGCAGCGTATTAACCGCTTGACGTTGACCATGAAGGCGTTTGGGGTTCACACGGTTTATCATGCCGCGGCTTACAAACATGTCCCGTTAGTGGAATACAATGTGGTGGAAGGCGTGCGTAATAACGCCTTTGGCACCTATTATTGCGCCAAAGCAGCAATTGAAACGGGCGTAGAATCCTTTGTGTTGATTTCGACCGATAAGGCCGTACGACCTACCAATGTGATGGGGGCGACCAAACGCATGGCCGAATTGGGCTTGCAAGCATTGGCGGAACAGGAAACGAAAAAAGCGGCGAAACAAGAAAAATTCACTCGGTTTTGTATGGTGCGTTTTGGCAACGTGCTTGGCTCGTCTGGTTCTGTTATTCCGGTGTTTAAAAAACAGATACAGGAAAATCAGCCGATTACCGTGACTCACCCGGATATTATTCGTTATTTCATGACGATTCCGGAAGCTGCTCAGTTAGTGATACAAGCGGGTGCCATGGGTAAAGGCGGCGATGTCTTTGTGTTGGATATGGGGGAGCCGGTTAAAATTGTTGACTTGGCGACTAACTTGATTCGTCTGTCTGGATTAGAAGTGAAATCTCCTGAAAATCCAAATGGGGATATTGAAATACAGTTTACCGGTTTACGTCCTGGTGAAAAGCTGTTTGAAGAGTTGCTAATTGGCGGTAATGTTCAAGAAACCCAACACAAACGCATCATGACCGCACAAGAACGGTTTTTGTCTTTACCTGACTTTGAGCAAACTATGGAGCAGTTAGGCAAAGCCTGTCACGACTTCGACCACGAGAAAGTGCGGGAGATATTGATTACCGCGCCCACCGATTTTCAGCCGATCGACGGCATTGGCGACCTGGTTTGGAATGCCAAACACGCCCTGGAAAAGAAAAACACCGAAAGCAAGGTCGTGCCCATGCAAAAACGTAATTAAACGGTTTTTGGTGTGTGATTTTTTTGTGGTGAGGTTTTTGTCTGTTTGTTGTTCCTGTTGTTTTAACTGGTGGTGTGGGGTATCGGCTTTGGCCTGTGTCTCGTGAGTTTTTTCGAAACCGTTTTTGCCCTTGGTGGATGTGCCCTTCAGTCTTTTGTAACAGACGGTGTCGCGGGCGGCGTCTCTGTCTTTGAAGATGGCAGATTCTATCGTGGTGTGCAATGAAGTCCATCGCTTTTTCATCGCGCAACAGCTGCAGTCGATTAGTGTGAAAAATCCCCGTATTTTGTTGGAGCCTAAGGGCCACAATACCGTGCTAGCGATTGTCTTGGCAGAGTTTGAGGCGTTGCGGTACGTGTCAGACGATGCGCTTATGTTAGTGTTGCCTGCGGATCATGTGATTCGTGATAGTGCGACTTTTGAAACCACGATTCAACAAGCGGTTGAACTGGCAAAATGCGATATTTTGGTGACCTTTGGTGTCCAGCCGACTCGCCCCGAAACCGGTTATGGTTATATTCGTTCTACTGAGAACCTCGCTGTGGCGGAGTTTGTTGAAAAACATAACCTTGAAAAAGCTCAGGCGTATTTAGATTCGGGGGATTGCCTGTGGAGCAGCGGGATGCTTTGTACGACTACGGGGATAAAGGTGCAGACAGAATGTCTTGCTTAGTGATGTGATGGCAGAAGGTGCGACGAATTGTGTTATTCGCTCTGAGTCGCGTTTGATTGCCGCGTAGGGGGTGCAGAGTTTGGTGATTGTCGAGACCGCGGATGCGGTGTTGGTGTTGGTGATGGACAAAAACCACGCCCAAGATGTGAAGCAAATTGTTCAGCGTATTAAAGCTGAAGGCCGTGTAGAGCATCGATTTCACACCACAGTGCATAGCCCTTGGGGGACGTATCAGGTGATTGATCGGTGTCAACGCCATCAGGTGAAACGCATTATCGTTCAGCCTGGCGCTAAGTTGAGCGTGTAGATGCATCATCATCGTGCCGAACATTGGGTGGTGGTATCGGGCACGGCTCAATGGCGAACGCGAGAGTCTGCTTAGGGGAAACGAGTCCACTTACATCCCTGTTTGCGCGGTTCATGCCTTAGAAAACCCCTGTGACCTACCTTTAGAAATCATCGAAGTGCAGTCTGGCAGCTATTTAGGTGAAGATGATATAGTGCGATTTAGTGATTGTTATGGGCGTTAAAGGCATTTGTTTTACGGGTTTACTGTCCAAAGCCGATGGTCATGGTTATAATATATGCTATTGTGCTTTTTAAGACCAACCGATCTTATTATTCTTCATGGCTTTGGGTTGGAATAGTCTAGAAATTTTTGATCAAATGCGAGCTGTATGTCTCTTGCGAAAACTGAAAATAGAACTTTTTTAGCGAACGCTTCCTTTCTTGCTTTAATGCAAGCTGCGAATTCTTTTCTTCCTTTACTGACCGTGCCTTTTTTGGTTCGAGTACTGGGTATAGAGTTGTTTGGACTGCTTGCCTTCGTTACCGCTTTGATGTATTACTTTTTTGTATTGATCGACTATGGCTTTAATTTAACGGCGACGAGAGATATATCAATTAACCGTTCAGATATTAATAAGGTTAATGAGATATATACCTGTGTTTTTTTCATTAAAGTTGTTTTGATTGGTATTAGCTTTGTGTTTTTAACGATTGTTTTTTTGATTTTTCGTACTTTTATTGAAAATTGGTCTTTATACCTTTGTTCATTTTTTGTCATTGTTTGGCAATCCTTGTTTCCTACTTGGTTTTTTCAAGGTATGGAAAAAATGAAATACATTACGTATTTGAGTGTTCTGGCAAAAATATTGTTTACTGTCGGTATCTTTGCCTTTGTTCAAGGGCCTGAGGATTATCTTTTAGTGCCTATTTTAACCGCTTTTGGGTTCTTTTTTTCCGCATCTTATGCTGTGTATTTAATTCATTATCAACATGGTGTTTCGTTTGTGATTGTACCTTGGGTATTGGTTAGAAAAAAAATCATTGATGGTTGGTACGTTTTTTTATCTCAGATAAAAATAACCCTGTTTAGTTCTACGAATGTTGTCATATTGGGTATGATGATTGGTCCTGTTGCTGTTGGTTACTATGTTGCCGCTGAAAAAATTATGCGAGCCTTGGCTTTAGCACAGACTCCAATAACGGGCGCATTGTTTCCTTTAATTGCCAATAAGATGAAAAAAGACAAAAAAATGGCGATTAAAAAGTTAAAAAATATTGCTTACCTAGGCAGTGCTTTTTATCTTTGCGTGCTTGGTGTCGGTTATTTTTTATCGGATTATGTTATCTCTCTTTTGTATGGTGATGATTTTCATGAAAGCGCTTGGGTTTTAAAGGTTATGTTGATTATCCCTTTGCTTATTTTTCTTAATAATATTTTTGGTACTCAGATCCTTTTAAACACAGGTCGTGAAAAAAACTTTTTTTATGTTTTACTGTTTGCTGCGATATTGAGTTTGGTTTTGTGCTTTAGTTTGACGTATATATACTCCTATCAAGGCACTGCGATAGCCCTATTGGTAACTGAAGTGTTTGTTGTTTTAGCTTTTTTTGTTTTAGTTTACAAGGATTGGGTGCATGCATAAACCCGATGGTGTTGTTGTTTTATATAATCCTGATGACTCTGTGTGGTCTAATATCGCTTCATATATTGATCATGTTGGTTTATTGTATATTGTCGATAATTCAGAGCAAAAAAATCTAATACTTGTTGAAAAAATAAAAAACCATCATAGTGCTGTTTATATTGATAATGAATCGAATCTTGGGATCGCCTCAGCCCTGAACAGGGGCGCTAAAGAGGCAATAAACCACAGTGCATCTTGGTTATTAACCATGGACCAAGATAGTCGCTTTGATAAAATCTCATTGCAGGCATTAGTTGCTTTTGCGAATTCTTTACCATTAAATCATAAAGTAGGTGTCTTGTCGCCTGTTCATAAAACTATTAATACCGTCATTCCTGTTGTTAAAGAGGATATATTGACCGTTGAAGTTGACAGTGTGATGACTTCGGGTAATTTGATCTACCTAAAGGCGTTTCAATCTGTCGGGGGATTCCTAGAAAAATACTTTATAGACTGTGTTGATCATGAATATTGTCTAAGATTAAGGGTCAATGGTTTTAAAGTGATGTTACATAAAGAAAGTGTTTTAGAACATAATCTGGGTGATATTGAATCCAGATTTTTTCTTGGTAGAAAAATCTATTATACCAATCATAGTGCACTTCGACGTTATTATATTACGCGAAATCGACTTGACCTTATTTTTAGGTATGGAATAAAGTTCCCTTCATTCTCTTTTAAGGAGTTTGCAAAATTATTGACTGAAATTTCAAAAATTGTCTTGTTTGAAAGGAATAAATTTAAAAAAATTTGGTTTTCTATAAAAGCCTGTTGGCATTTCTTTTTTAGCAGGTTTGGTCGGTTTTGATTGTTAAGGTTTTTTGAATTATGGCTATGTTTTTTTCTTTTTTCTCGTTTTTTTATATTGCTACTCTTAGTTGGTTTTATTCTAATAATAAAGTTAGTAAAATTGTATTTATAATTTTCGTTTGCCTTTTCTCAGGAATTTTCTCAGCATATTTTTCACATGACTCTTTGGCTTATCAAAAAATATTTAATGGTTATTCAAATTCTCCATCTTGGCAGTTTTTTAATGAGATGACACACTATGAGCTTTTTTTTCTAGCGTCTCTTAAAGTATTTGGTTTTTTTCCAGCGATTTTTTTCTTTTGCTTTTATGCTTTGCTATCTTTTTCTATAAAACTTGCTTTAATTGAAAAGGTGAGCAGAAATCCCGTCCTGTCTTTGCTGTGTTTTTTCGCCTTTTTCTTCTTATATTTAGATGGTACTGTGATTCGCATTAGTTTAGGCGTTACTGTTGCCTATTGGGGTATATACTTATTGTCTAAAAATAACTTGCTTGGTTTTTTTGCGGTTATCTTACTGAGTAGTCTGCTTTTTCATTATTCATTGATTGTACTTTTGATCATGCCTCTTTTTCGAAGTCATCTTTCAATATTTTTTACAATAGCGTTGACGTTTATATTCTTAGTTCTTTTCTTTTTTGGTCATGGAATATTGGGCTTTCTATTGGTCGCTACCCAACATTTGGATTCTTCTTTTATTGGTATGAATAAGCTTTTCTATTATTTGAATATTTCTAGGATGAGTCATCCTTACTCTATTGTTTTCGGGTCTCTTTTTGTTGCTTCTCTAGCCGGATATTTTTTGTTTAAAAAAGAGCTTAGTGAGTTTGAATTGATTTCGTTTAATATGCTTTTTTTGTCTTTTCTTTGTCTTGTTGCTCTATATGAGTCTCAAGTACTGCAGAATCGGTTTAGTGAAATATTTCGTTACTCTCTGATTTTTATTGCTCCACTTTTTTATGATGCGTTAACGCGTTTTTTTGTGAGACCTCGCTGGGCATTGGGGATATATTGTATTTTCTTAGGTGGTTACTTTTTTTATTATTACTATTTCAAGGGGATTGTCAGTGATAAAAACCTTGGTCTTTTACACACTTACTTTTCTAAATTATTATGAAATGAGAGTTAAATGATTCAAATTCTATTGGCGACCTACAATGGGGCGAAGTACTTAGAGGCCCAGCTCGATTCTTTGTTGGCTCAAACCTGTAGACGCTGGACGTTAATTGCCCATGATGATGGTTCAAGTGATTACACGCTAGATATACTTCGTGCTTATCAGTGTCGTTATCCTGATGTTATAGAAATATTAAATGATGGGCTTATTTTTGGTAACGCTTGTGATAATTTCATTCATCTACTTACTGCTTCAGAAGCTGAGTATGTGATGTTTTGTGATCAGGATGATGTATGGTTGCCCCAAAAAATAGAAAAAACATTCAATAGAATGCAAGCGTTAGAATGTTTGCATAGTGGTCTTCCTGTAGTTGTACACACGGATCTCGCAGTTGTTGACGAGTCATTAGGCTCTATTGCTCCTTCTATGTTTGGGTATCAAGGTTTGAGTAAATCTATTAATGGATTGACACAGATATTGGTAAAAAATTCTGTTACTGGTTGCACTATGATGGTCAATAGAAGAGCCATTGAAGTGTCTTTTCCAATTTCGCCATTTGCGGTTATGCATGACTGGTGGATTGCGGCGAATGTTATTAAACATCAAGGCGTTGTTGATTTTGTCGATGAATCTTTAATTCAGTATCGTCAGCATAATTCAAATTCTGTTGGTGCTAAGAAAAAATCTTTTTATTATCTAGTGAAACGTATTTATAATTACCTTTTTTATCCAGAAGCTTTTGCGAACGTTTGGCATCAAGCAAAATCCATTGAACCAAATTTAAATCAGGCTTATTTCTTTTGGAAAAAAATTCATTTCACAATAAAAAGCTTATTTTAATATATTAGAGAACACTATTTTACCCTAGAGAGTGGTTATGAAGATTTTAGTAACTGGCGGAGCCGGTTTTATTGGCAGTGCTGTGGTTCGTTATTTGCTGAGTCGTACTCAGCATTCTGTTGTTAACCTAGACAAACTGACCTACGCAGGCAATTTGGAGTCCATTCCAACAAATTTGTACGATAACCGCTATGTTTTTGAACAAGTGGATATTTGTGATTCAACTGAGTTGGATCGAGTTTTTCACGAACATCAGCCCGATGTGGTGATGCACCTTGCGGCAGAGAGTCACGTGGATCGTTCTATCGACAGTCCTAGTGATTTCATTCAGACTAATATAGTGGGCACTTATACACTGTTAGAGGTAAGTCGAAAGTACTGGATGAATTTGCATGGAGAGAAGAAAGAGGCCTTTCGCTTCCATCATATATCTACGGATGAAGTATACGGTGATTTGCCGCACCCAGATAAGGTTGAAGGTAAATTGCCTCTATTCACTGAAGCGACACCTTATGCGCCTAGTTCCCCTTATTCTGCCAGCAAGGCTAGCTCTGATCATCTAGTTCGTTCATGGTTGCGTACTTATGGTTTGCCAACGATTGTTACCAATTGCTCTAATAATTATGGTCCATACCATTTTCCTGAAAAACTCGTGCCGCATATTATTTTGAATGCCCTATCTGGAAAGTCATTACCGGTTTATGGTAACGGTTCGCAAATTCGTGATTGGCTTTATGTTGAGGATCATGCTCGTGCCTTGGTAAAAGTGGCGACAGAAGGCCAAGTCGGTGAAACTTATAACATTGGCGGTCATAACGAGAAGCGCAATATCGAAGTAGTACATATTCTTTGTGATCTGCTTGAGGAGCTGGTACCCAGTAAGCCAGAAGGTGTGAATCAATATCGAGATTTGATTGCTTTTGTTACAGATCGTCCAGGTCATGATGTTCGTTATGCGATTGATGCAAGTAAGATTGCCCGAGAGTTGGACTGGAAGCCTGAAGAAACGTTCGAGACAGGTATGCGAAAGACGGTTCAGTGGTATTTGGAAAATCAAGGATGGTGGAAGCGTGTTTTGAATGGCCGCTATCAACTAGATAGGTTGGGAAAGTAATGGTCATCGTAGAATCAAAAAAACGTAAAGGTATTATTTTAGCTGGCGGTAGTGGTACTCGTTTACATCCATTGACCTTAGCTGTTTCAAAACAACTCATGCCGATCTATGATAAACCAATGATTTATTATCCCTTGTCTGTGCTTATGTTGGCAGGAATTCGTGAGGTTCTGATCATTACTACGCCGGAAGATCAGGCAAGTTTTCAGCATTTGCTTGGGGATGGTAGTCAATTTGGTGTTGAACTCACCTATGCTATACAGCCGTCTCCAGATGGCTTGGCGCAAGCGTTTCTTATCGGTGAAGACTTCATCGGCAATGATAATGTGGCACTTGTTTTAGGCGACAACATCTTTTTTGGCCAACATTTTTCTGAAAAATTAAAGCAAGCCTCTTCTCTCGAAAAAGGGGCGACGGTTTTTGGCTATCATGTATCTGACCCTAATCGATTTGGTGTGGTTGAGTTCGATGAAAAGGGCAAAGCCGTTAGCATTGAAGAGAAACCGTCGAAACCAAAGTCAAATTATGCCGTCACAGGCTTGTATTTCTACGATAACGACGTAATTGAAATCGCCAAGAAGATAAAACCTTCTGTGCGAGGTGAGTTAGAGATTACTGATGTGAACTTGGCTTATCTTCAACGAGGTGATTTGCATGTTTCATTACTAGGTCGTGGTTTTGCCTGGTTGGATACTGGCACCCACGACTCTTTGCTTGAAGCAGGACAGTTCGTTCAAACGGTAGAGCATCGACAGGGGTTGAAAATTGCCTGTTTGGAAGAAGTTGCCTATCGTCAACAATGGATTACTCGAGCGCAACTTATCGCTTCGGGTAATGCATTGAAAAAAACTGGCTATGGTCAATATTTACTTAAAGTGGCTGATGGTTATCAATAAAAGGTAAGTGTTATGAATGTGATTAAAACCAATATCGACGGTGTGGTAATTATTGAGCCTAAGGTGTTTGGTGATGAGCGCGGTTTTTTCTTAGAAACCTTTCAAGCTGAACGCTACAAAGAGTTCGCTGGTATTAACATGCCCTTTGTACAGGATAATCATTCCCGTTCAGGCAAGAATGTATTACGTGGTTTGCATTTTCAAAAGACGAATCCACAAGGAAAGCTGGTCAGGGTTGTTCGTGGTGAAGTCTTTGATGTTGCTGTGGATATTCGAAACGGTTCGCCGACCTACGGCCAATGGGCAGGAGCTATTTTATCTGAAAAAAATAAACGTCAGTTTTGGGTGCCACCAGGTCTCGCTCATGGCTTTGTTGTGTTGTCAGATATAGCGGATTTTGAATACAAATGCACAGATTATTATGATCCAGCCGATGAAGGTTGCTTGATGTGGAATGATCCCGCTGTGGGCATAGAATGGCCAGAGGGGATTGAACCGATTCTATCGGCAAAAGACCAAGTGGGTCAGACGCTAGCAGAGTTGGTTTAAATGCGTATTTTATTAACAGGTAAAAATGGTCAGCTTGGTCGTTGTTTTCAAGATGCCGTAGCTGGAAAAAATCACGAGCTATTCGCTTATGGTTCAGCAGAGTTAGACATATCCAATGCCCTGCAGGTTGCACTGATTGTTGGTCAAGTTCAGCCTGATATTATCGTCAATGCGGCTGCTTATACCGCAGTAGATAAGGCCGAAACGGATTCCGAAAATGCCTATTCTGTGAATGCAACGGGGCCTGAACTATTGGCTAGGCAAGCTACTGAGTTTGATATACCTTTTATTCATGTTTCTACTGATTACGTTTTTGATGGTGCAGCAGTTAAACCCTATTTACCTACGGATGTGACTAATCCT
>TARA_R110000744_G_scaffold75657_1_pt1 | contig 22974 bp, 22 predicted proteins | sample TARA_R110000744 | Tara Oceans TARA_R110000744 (sample SAMEA4398083) | marine metagenome | biome: Polar Biome; feature: [DCM] deep chlorophyll maximum layer (ENVO:01000326); material: water (ENVO:00002006), including particulate matter (ENVO:01000060) such as... | depth 36 m | reverse complement strand
TAATTTCTAAGAAGAAAATACCGTCTTCGTCATAGAAGCAATAATTTTTATTAGGAGATGTTGTTTTAATTACATTCATCATGACTGTAACCTATTAATTGCAGCCTGAACCTCGGCATTAAAATAATTATATTCTAGTTTATTCAAAGCTAAATGCCTTGATTGAAATTGAAATTGCAAAGGTACTTCTTTGAAGAATGTTTTTGCACCAGCTGTCATCTGTATTGGAGTTATATTAGAGTACGCAGTTAATATTGGAGCTAAATCAATATCTTCGATTGAATTATCCAAGATATTGACCGCTCGCAATAACTGCGTATATATAACAGGTGATTCTACACTCCATACTGATTTACCATAACCTTCCCATATACCCATTGAATGACCATTGTATGATTCAGTAATAGGTATATTATTATCCATTATTTTAGAGGACGTAATAGCTTCATCGCCTATATTATCAACAGTCAAGCCATTAGTAACTACTGGAAGATTAGCAAATATACCAAGCTTATCTGATGTAATTGAAGTATCTACTAACTTATTATTAGTAATTGCACCATCTTGTATATTTTCACTAACAATTACATTGGGTACAATATTTGTTATAAACTGATTTGCTGTAAAGTTTTCTATAGCTAATATTCCAAATTGGTCTCCTGTTAATGTAGCGTTTGTAATATCATCCGCACCAACCTTGTGCCATTCAGGAATATTTGCATTACGTGATAGTAGAACTTGATGATCGGCAGTTGGTACTATCTTGGCAAGGTTACCATCAGCTCCAGCTATTAACACTGAGCCAGAGGTAGTCTTAACTATCTTATCGAAGGCAATGGAATAATCATCGAGCAAATCACTATCTAGTTGTTTCCAATCCGTAGTACCATCACCAACATTATGCAAAAATGCACCAGCATTACCCCCCACTCCTGCAAGTGCTGCATTAACTAAATTATCGATAGCTGGTTTTATAGTGGTATCTAAGTAGCCAGCTATATTATTAAACTGACTATCAAAATCATCAGCAGCTATTGTTTTGTTTTCCTTGTCTAGCTTGTTTTTAAAATAACTCTCTGTGCGTCTAAATTTCCTAATCATGGTGCTAAACCTCCTTTATTCACTAATATTGCTTTGAACTCTGGGGATAGTTTAGTTTTATCTATAGGTTTAGACTGGCTCGTACTAACAGGACTATCAGAAACAGTTAGATTAACTTTAAGCATAATAGCTGGTATATCTAAGCTGTTATCTTTTATATTAGGTGATATCACGCCTGCGTCCATTTGCTCCCTCACATTAATTTTACCAGCAGTGGTATTTAATTTTACTGCGTTTATAGGGATACAAGCTGGAGTTAGTATACCTCTAAATTTAGGAACACCGTCGTAATACGAAAACGAACTTAGTAAATTCACTGAGTTATTAGCTATTGTTCTGCTGGAAAAACACTTAGCTTTGAACTTTAAATTTGCGCCAGCTACTCTAGTATTTAACAAGTCTACACCGATCTTTGTGTTAGTGATTGAACCATTAACTATCTTAGCTGCTTCAATAGTATTATCTTGTATATGCTGAGATTCTATAGAATTTACATCTAACGGCTTGCCTAAAATATCAGGTGTTAAATGACGAGCAGATAATGCTGCAAGTCCTACTTTAACAGCCGTAATTGTTGAGTCCGAGAAATGAACAAATGTTAGCTTTGACCAATTGGGTAAATTAGATGTATCCGCTACTAAACTTTGATTATCCGCAGTAGCGAGAACTGATTTTAAGTTCTCGTTATTATTGCTGGCTAATATTGCAAAGGGTATTGCTTTAGCAAAACGATCAAGTGGTAATATCGAGTCCGCTATATCTGAATTTCTTACTATATCGAAGATAGTAGTGCCGTCGCCAACGTTGCGTAGAAAGCTATCATCGTTACCATCAACGCCAACCGCTTCTTTGTCGGCCAAGATATCAATCGTTTTTGCAATCACAGAGTTCAAATACTCTACTAATTCATTAAAGCTATTATCTAAATCACGATGAGCAATTGTCATGTTACGATCTCGAAGACTGTGGAAAAAAGCTGTATCTCTACTAAATGGTTTAATCATAATTACTTAGCCTCCTGTAATTTTTGACGCAAAGCTGGCGTAAGATGCTCCAAGCCCACAGATTGATTAGCTAGTATTTTATTTAAGTCAGTCCTCCAGTAAAACTCAAATGGACGAGTGTTTGGGAATGAACCTACAATGGACTTAACTAATACCCTGATTGCTTCTATGTTGTTATCTTTTAATTTAGTTGATGAAGTGATAACGCTGTAAACATTTTGAGGAATAAAATCACCTTTAAATTTTGATATAGGAAGAACTATATTCAACGCCTTCCCACGCGTGCTATGTACCGCCGCCTTGGTTGTGTCATTAAAAATTCTAGGAATTTTAACATTTCTATCGTTTGGGGATTGGAGCGCCGATAAAAGCGTAGTAGCAGTCGTTAAATAACTATTAGGTATAATATTCTCCCAAACACTATCCGCAAACTCACCAGCTAACAAAGGTGATAGTTTGGCTGCTGTCAGCGTAGTATCCGCAAGTTTAGCTGTATTAATACTATCATCATGGAACTTATCGCCAGTAATAGAATTGACTGCTATTAACGTCTCTATCAAATATGCGGGAAGGTTTTTATTGGTTATGGTATTGTCAGCTACTTTTTCACCAGTAATGGCCCTATCTTCTATATTATCATTTGTGAGTTTTTTCCATATAGGTAGCTCACCCACCTTAGATGTTAGTATTTGGTTATTCACCGTTGGGGTAATATCAGTTAATATTTCCGATATATTTGTAGCAAGTACTGACCCAGTATTGGTTTTGACTAACTTATTTAACGAGATGCAATTATTGCAAAATGAATCCTCTGTGATATTACTAAACCTAGTAGTGCCATCCCCTACATTCTGTAAGAATTTATTAGCATCAGCGGGGTTTATACTACCGGGTATTTTTGTCGATATTAAAGCGTTTAAAGTTGGCTCTATCTCTTGGTTAATATAAGAGGCCAACATATTAAATTGTCCATCCAAACCACTCGCCTGTAGTTTAGAAAAACCACTGAAATAATTTGTTACTCTTTTGAATTCTTTAATTGCCATTTGCGATACCTCCAGCAAGGAATAATTTATCAAAAATAAACTGTTCTGATGCTGAACCACTAAGCACAATCATTATTGAGTCGGCTGCAAATCTTAAAACCTCATAAGGAAAATCACCATTACGATAAGAATAATTTACTATTCCAAATTGTGCATTATCGTATAATCCACCAGCTTGATCTACCCTTATAGTTTCTGAGAAATTTTCAGAATCATTATAATCTGTGTATATTTGTAAATTAATATCAATAGACGCAAGAGTCCTGCACGCTATAAATATAGATTCATTATTCCAAGTGGAGCTTGGATATATCCAATTATAATGAATACGCCATATCATTGCACCTTTGCCGTATTCTTCGTATGTTTGATTGTTTGTTTTATCTCCATATATCAATAGATCTCCGTTAGACATGCCTAGTAATAAATCTTGAGTTACTTTGTCATAAAAGACGCTTCTACAATCAGCAAAATTCTCGCTAAATATTGACCATCCACCATTGACTTTTAGTTGATATATCAGGCAATTATATTTTAGTTTAAATCCTAAAAAGCGACCATATGGGTACAAAAAGGCTTTTAAATTACGATAATCGTGGTCATCTTCTATGAATTCAAGTTGCGCCGTTAAATGCTGATTAATTCCGCCAGAAAAATTATAAGAAACTGATAATTGTTGATACTGGTTTAGCGAACTTAAAGAAATAATTCCGTATTTAGACAAGAATACAAAATCGTTTGGAATTTCTACAAATAGTGATTTTTGTATTATACCAACTGGTAGCGTCATCTCCCACTTAAAGTCGGGTAATGCTATATTTTGTCCATCATCTATTACCGTTGGGTCTTCTCCTTGCCACACTTGGGTTGTCTCTCTACCTAAAAACAAAACCTTACTTTGGTAAGATATAATAGTTTCTAAATTATCTGGTATTGATGAATTATTAGCTAAATCAATAAAATCTATTTCGTTCGTTTTTTGATCGAACCAACCATCTACTGATTTTCTATCACTTGCATAATATGCTTTCATAGCAAGGTCAGAAGGCCGAAATTTATTTTTATAACCTCTACCTTCTGCTAAAGCCCAAAGGCGATCATTTGCAACGGTTATAAAACTAAAATGCGGTAAATCTTTTTTATATAAAATTGTTTTAACTGCATCCTGTGGGTTTTCGGCAAGGGTTAAGGTAACTGCTATTTTATTATTAGCTGGCGGTGCGTATGTAATACTTGTTACAGCAATTTCTTTTAACTGTTCTTTGCTTAATAGCTTCACTACAGAGCCAATAGTAATATATTTCTCCATTTCAGTTTGAAAAAACTGATCTATATTAAAGGTCAAAACATTAGCATTTTTAGTTATAGCTCCATTGATTAACACTGAAGCATCGCCTTTTAAATTCTTTAATGTATCACCGTCATATATTAAAACAGGGTCTACGCCGTTTGCAATTATTAGTTTCCCTTGATAATTAAGACTAGAAACAATTACATTAGGATCTAAATCCTCTCTTAAAGGAGCTGCATTAAAAGAATCGTTTTCTAATTTGTATAAAGCCGCCCTCTCCCACCATAATTCAAAGTAAGCAACTGGTGGTAATGGGTCTAATTGAATATCAAAAAAACTTCTTGGGTACGGTATTATAAAACTAATATCATCATCAGTAACAACTGCATCGCTAATATAAGCACCATCTGACGCTGATTCTTGCCTTATATAGATATATGTATCATTTAATAATCTTTCGCTTAAAAATAGCTTTTGTGTTTCATCTAGAGCGGTTATATCGATAGTTACTCTGCTTTTATTTATCTCACCTTCTATATCTTCTACAATGACATTTTGTGTATTTTTAATCGAAACATAAGGTAAGTTGCTTAAATAGTTTTGATATACTATTTTTTCAGATGTACCACTCTTTCCTAAATGCGACATAACCGAAATTTGATTTCGGAATATTCTATTTTCATCAAAAGCAAAACTAGAAACTAACTTTGTCCCATGACGAAGAGTGCAGGTATTACCGTCAGTAATAAGCATGTTTTGCAAATACTTAGCATATTCTGGGTTATCAGAAGCCGTGCTATCCATACCACGATATGGAGCTGAAAATATAACGCTTTGATTTTGCCCTTGAAACACAGTAACCTCATTTAATTATAATAACTTGCTAAGTTCTTTTTGGCTTCGTCCCAAGAGATCATTTGGTATTTGATCTTTTCAATAAACCCTTTATTACTTGTATAAAGATAGAACAATGCACCATAAACCAAGCCTACGTGATACGGTAAGGGATACACTGGCTCATCAACCTCATTTGTATTATCTGCAACATTTTCAACTAAATTCTTTGGATTATCTAAAACTAACGCTACAATATACTTTTTATGTTTATTATCGGATGGGTCGAGTTTTGTGGGTTGGTTATATGTAGGGTTAATAATAATTTCATTATTAATAATAATATATTCAGATTGAGGAATGTTGAATAAATGATCTAAAGTAGATTGTTTCATTGTTTTTTCACCATAAAACAATTTTTTCAAGTAATATCCTTTAGGTATTGGGGCTTGATTACTCTGGTCTTCAAAAAAGATATCTACTTTTTTCAAAAACTGATTTGCATTAACTGCTATCTGCCACATCTCAAGATTGGCAAGATTAAGAAAGCGCAAGTATAACTCGCGCTCCTTAGCTGTTGGGGTAGCTCTTCCAAAACTAAGTTGTGATACTAAGTCTATTAGTTCTGAAACATTCATTTAACTACCTATAATAAACTATAAAATTAATAGTAGAGCCTGATTGAATTTTGAATTTATTTTCAATATTAAATATCATTTTATTTTCAAAAATCATATATCCAAACTCATCATTATTTTTATCAAGAACTTTATGAGCAACTAAAGGGTCTTTATGTTGAACTCCTAATACTTGTATGCCAAAAATATCTACGCCATACGAAAACTCCATAACATTTAAAGGAATTTGTATAACTGTAGTTTTATCAGGGTCGGGTACTTCTCCAATTTCAACGCTAACTATCTTGCTCAAAGCTGTATTTATCGCGTTAGCATTTATTTCACTTTGATATATTAGGTTCATATCCTTAGATACTTCTTCAACTACACCAGAGTTATCCTTTATTTGAGCAGACTTCCACCTATCACTGGTTATACCAGTGATAGGGTCGTTGTCATTAGTTGCTACAACTGCATCTACGGCCTTGACTATATATCTATTCATCATACAGCTTACCTGTAGTGAATAATTATATTCATAGTAACGGTGCTTTCTCTAACGATTTGAGAGAAGTAATTTTTGGTCACAAAAACCATTAGATCGTTTCCGTCTACAACAAATCTTAGAAAATCGGAAGCTACTTCGCCCGCATTAGCACCAGTAACCGTCTTAACTTCTTGTATTAAGTGATATTTCTCTAAACCATTAACTCCACTTTTATAACCAAGAAAGCTTATGCCTAAAACCTCTATATTAGATGAAAACTCTAAGCGACTTAGTGGTATTTTAATACCAGTATTCTGTATATTCGAAATACTGTTTGGCTGTAGGCGAAGAGATACAATTTTACTAATTGACGTGTCGGTTAGTTTATCTACAATATCACCATCATATACTAATCTATCATTAGCAACTAAAGTTCTACCATCAGATAAAACAGAAGTAATCGTATTGTTGTCACCCCACCTTTTGGATGTAGCGTTAATACCAGTAGCTGGGTCAGTATCCGCCGTCGCATCAACAGATGCATTTAATTCTATAACATATTTATTATTCATAAGTTTTCTCCTTTTTTAAACTCTACAGATTGAATGAATTAAACTATTTTCTACTCTAAGCGGATTCACTCCTTTTAGAGATAAATCGCCTTTAGATGGGAATTTAAGTACTTTAGCATCACTAATTTCAATGTGCGCTAAACCATAATAAATGCCATAATCGTCATCCTCTCTTGCGTAAAAAGTAGGGGTTTGACCAATACCTAGTCCCATTGCAGAAGCTCCAAGGAAAGCAGAGTATCCATAATTTTTTCCACCTTTCTCAAATAAATAGTTCGAAAATTCTGGTACGGTAACAATCATTGTTCCATGCACCGTCCCTTTGTAATTACTATTGAATAAAATACTTGGCTGGTCTTCATTTTCAATCACACCTCTAGTTTGCTGCGATTTCCATTCAGGGTCTTGGGACAATTTGAAAAAAGCTTTATTGGACATTAGGTACAAAAACTTTGTTTCAGGGAAGCCGTGACGACTTTTTCCCATTGTATAAGGGCGTATTGGATTTTCCTTGTTTGTAACCCCAGTTCTTGAACCTTCTTCTGCAAGAGAAGCAAGTCTGTATATATGCTCTACTGTGAAGTTATCTACATCGCTATTATCGTTAGTTAATTTATCAACAGCTAGGCCCACAGTAGTTTCGTTTGTTCTTTTATCAGCACCGAACATTATACGAGAATTTGAAACAGCCTCACCGTCAACTGCCGTATCGATTCCACACGCTAACATTTTTTCAACTAATTGAGAAAAATTGTACTGCGTGTTTGGTGCTCCTCTAGTGTTTTCACAAAAAGCTAGGCCAAATTGACGCATAATCCTTAGAGAGTTTAAGCGTCCACCTTGCCATAATAATTGCGATCTAATTTCGGGGTCAAACTTATGATTTATTTGTAATTCTTGTAATAATTTATTGTGTATTTTTGTACCAAAACGAAAATAACCAACTCTAAGTCTATCGACTCCATAAGTTAGTTCATCTTCTGCACCAGCTAAACGCTCGCTACCTATTTTAACCGTAGGGTCAAAATTTTGTCTTTGGTTATAGATAATATCATCACCTTGACCGGCTTTAGATACTTTTCCATAAATTACTGAGTCTGGACCGCCAGTAAAGCGATCAAATATTGTTGTGTTACTGTATTCCTTTAAATAAGGAGTAACGATATTTCTTTCAAAATCGTACGACTGAAAGACATCGTTTCTATCGAATATTGCCATCTGTTTACCAAAATGATATTAAAAAATTAAACACTAATTTTAATTCTTTTACAAATGGGAAAGATCAACAGAGGGGCAAGGGAAAGACAGTAAACTGAGTGCCTTGTAACTCTATTTCAGTGCCACTACCACTTCTAATTATCTACAAGGGAAAGACAGTAAACTGAGTGCCTTGTGAATAAGTAGATTGATAATACGCCTTACTGGTGATAACGCTGCGAGTAAAACTCCTTAGCTGTACTTGTTTTGCTATCGCTAGATTCGGCTTCTGAATTATTGGGTTTATTATACACTTTTTTAGTTGTAACGTCAAGCTCCACCTCTAATTCAGAACTTTTCTTTTGTAGTTTATCTAATTTTGTTTGAAGCGATTTAACATACTTCAATACTCCACCTTTTTCCTTAGCTCCTTTGAATATATTATCGTACAACTCAGAACCATGAGTCATAATATAATCAAGTGCTACATCTGGCTCGGCATCTTGAAGGTAAGTAAAGGACTCTTCTTGATCTTTTTCGCTTAACATTGGAAAAAACGAATAAAATGCTTCGTATTTTTCGTCAATATCAGTGCTTTTATTGTAACGTTTGAAGGTTGTAAACTCACCATCTAGCTTTTCTTTTACAGCCAAAAAGGGGTTGATTACTTTTTTCTCTTCTTCTTGTTCTTCTTCGGTATCATCTTCCACTTGATTTAAACTGTTAAATATCGATTGCGCCTCCTCTTCTGGTAATGCGCCATCTATGTTTAGCTTAGAAACAATATCTGATATTTTACGCTTAGTACTAATTAGTTGGCGATTTTTATTCTGCCCCCATTGTTTAGCGTCATTAACTTGTTTTTCTAGGTCTTTGTATTTTGTACTAGATTCTACGCGCCCCTTTTTTTCTTCTATCTTTATCTCTTTGGACTCTTCTGTCGCGTCTTTAGTTGTAGAAGTTATTTCTTTGTCTTTATTACCAAGCTCTTCTTTTTTAGAACTGTCCTCTTGCTTAACTTCTTCTGAATCTTTTAGATTGTCCTCATCAACTGGAATATCATTACCTTTATGCAATATTTGTTCGTATATAGAATTTAATTGTTCTTGATGATTCTGAGTTTCTTCTATTTTTTCTTCGCTCATTATATAACCTCATTTTCTTTTGTGTTTTGTTCTCCCGCCTGTTCATCCTGTGGCTGCATTAAACCCATAATTCTCATATATTCTTCTGACAACTCGTAAGAAATACTTTCTCTAAAACCAAGTTCACGTAAAAACAGGGGTGAACTCATTAATAGAGTTGGATTCGGGCTATTCATAAGTTCTGCAAACCTTGCTTTCTCTTCTTGTATGCTTGATGAGAAGTTAGGTGATATATCTGGGTAAACTTCAAAGTTTAATAGTGATACCGAGTCATCCATTGTAACCTGTGAATTTTTACCATTTGCAAAAAATTTAAAGCTATATTGAAACTTCTTTAATCCTTTGATCGTATCAAGCATAATTCTACCCTCTGATACAATCATATTCTCATAGGCGAGCACTAAGGAATTTTGTGCATTCATAGAGTTTGTAGCTCTTTGAGCAATAGCAACACCAGAGATAGCATTTGTTTGCTCTCCTTTCAGCTCATCGTATAAGCCTGTTTGGCTTTCAAACTCTTTGTAATTAGCCTCTAATAAACTCATTCGATAATTTAACTTATTCTCGTTATCTAAAACTTGTAACTCACTTGGTTTTTTTACAAAAACCACCCCGTTTTTACTACGCATTTCATCTTTTAAAAACTCTCGTAGCTTATCGGTGTTTTGATTTTCATCACTTACCATAATAGTTTTGGCATCTAAAAAATGTAACGTCGTTGACCACAAATAATTTCTAGTTTTTTGTATTGATATTAAATTATCGATCACCCCATAAGGAACACCTTGATAATCACGCTTAAATACTACAGGAGTAATTGGTAAGTGTTTTTGGTTCGGTACTTGTTCAGCAACGGGATTGTTTTCAATAAACATTTCATCACAAAATACACCATGCCAAATTTGAGTACCATCCTTGACTTCTACTTTTCCATTAGCTGACTTTTCTTTCGCTATAGCTTCATCAAAAGTAGTAAATAATTGTTCATTAGGCACGCTGTCATCATCCACTTGCTCGGGGAACAAAACGGTAGTTTCATAATACTTAACCAACTTTTTATAAAATACTTCAACGATTTTAATTGAACGTCCACGTACCCATGCGCCATCATCTTGCGGATTTCCTACAATGCTTGAACTTAAACCATTACGTGCGCTATCTGATATACTATTGAACGTTGTATAATCGGAAGGGTTAGTAGAATTTTCTTCTACCATTTCGTCAAATTCTTTTGCAAAGTCTGGGTATTGATTCTTTAATTTGATAGCTGAGACATAATGTACCCGACATACAAAACTAGAGTCATCTAGCTTTAAACTTTTATCGTCTGGGTCCCATAATATTTCAATAGGGTCGATGTATTCATATATAAATTTATTATTTTTATAACTAAAATACGACCAACCAACTCCTCCAATTAAACTTGACGTGAATTTGTGTGAAGAAAAAAACACATGGTCATTCTGTGTTTGTATATCATAGGCTAAATGCTTTAAATATTCGGCTAATTTTAGATGCTCTGGGTTATCGGTGCTTGCTTCGTACCCAACCCTTTTACTAGAGCGAATTTGTAAACTTACAAATGCATCAACTAAAGGCTCTATATTATTATAAGTATAAGGAGTAGCCCCTATATCACTCATTTCCTTTAATAATTCAGGTTCTAACCACTGATTACCACGATAGTAGCTAAGATTTATTAAATATTGATTAAGCCATTTTTGCCTTACTGACGAGGTTCTTGTGTACTTGTAATAATCCTGCAAATCTTTTAAGGCTTTTTGTTTTCCTATGGACAGGGTTTTAACTTTACTTATTGGGCTTTCGTGCATATCTCCTCGTTTGATATTGAATAACAAACAACACAGTCAAATACTTGGCTATAACCATTTGAAAAACAAATTAGACTATCCCCGTTCTTTAAAAATACCTCTAAATTACCTAATGACATTAAATTATGGCTTTCGTTAGGCTGTAGCAAAACGTCCTTCACTAAATAACTTTCTTCTATCGGAGTATTGATAATACTAGTCATTTGTAAACTGATTCGAATATTGTCATCTGACATATTACATACATTCACGGCATGTAAAAAGATTGTTTCCTTTTCCGTGCTGAGTACAACGGTCTTTTGATCGGATAAAGAAGAATAAAGAAGTCTTGATGGCTCAAGAAAATACATTGTTTACTCTAATTCTATGGGATTAGTGCATATATCTTCTTGTTCACAGTCTACGCTTTCTACGGAGCTTGAGTCTCTATCTAACATATTTCTCTCTATCATTTCATTTATTAGTATTCCAAGATTTTGGAATTTATTTTTTACTAATTGTGTATCTTTAAACGGTAGTATTTCTTTTCTCGATGTGCTTTGACAGAGAAACTCACTAGCTCCTTTTAAAAACTCCAATAATACAGTTACTTTTGCCAAATCTTCGGCAGAATCAAAAATAGCTGAAAATTCAGCTAAACTATTTGTAGTATTCTTCATTGTGAATAATTTATTTTGAATTTATAACTGGAATTGCTTTTTTAATAGCTTGTAATTCTGCTATTGCTTCATCAGCTGTAGTAGACAGATTTTCACATAAAGATTTAAATTCATCAGTAGCATCGCCATCATAAGAGAATATTCGATTGCCATATCTTTGTACGAAAGGAGCATCGATATTTAAATCTGCTAATTCTTTTAAAGCGGTTCTGTTGGGGGTGATTTTGGACATGATATAACTTCATATTAATTGAAACAAATTTAACGCATTTATTATACAATAATTTTTTTAATTAATCAAGTTATCCAAGGACTTATAATCAGAAAATTGGCTTCAAAGTTGCAAGATACGTATGCCCAGAAGGTAAAATTAGGGCGTCATCTCACCTGAATATGCAAAAACCTGATTGCCGTATTGCTGTATAAACCTATCGTCGATAGAAACATCTGCTACTATTTTTAATGCTTCTCTGTTTGGTTTGATTTTCATAAAAATACCGTAAGTTAATAATAAGTATATTATACAACACTGTATTTCAAATGGTTAGTAAGTAGGTTTTTTCTACTTATACTGAGACAAAAATTCTCTAATTTTTACTACATCATCTTCTATTTCAGTAAGAGCTATTTCAAGAGCTGACTTGTTTTCAATGAATTGTTTTGAGTCGATATATGAATCCACACTAAAAATAGACATGCCCCAACTTCTTAAGTTTTGGCTATCTGACATGAACCAACCTAAGTAACTCATTGCGTCTGGATTCATCGGTATTACTTTTGGATCTGGTTCTTGTATTTTTTCTTTACTCATTTTATTTTACCTTTTTTAAGTTTAATATTTCATTATTTGTATTGGTTACAAATTCTTGGAATGCCATTACTAGATAACACAGCAAAGTGTTGTGATCGATACCCGTATTGCTTACATCTTTTACCTCGTTTTCTATAGTTAGTTTTTTTCTATCTCGTTTTTCCTTGTGCAAGGGGTTGTAATAATTGCCAATGCAGTTAGGAAATAACTTAAATACTTCTTCCATAATTAAGCCAACACGCATTGCGTTTTGTTTTTTTGTGATACGCTTGATAGTCTTTTCTGCGCTTTTATTGTTATCATATTTATAGCCAAAGCTCTTTACTGATAATTGCATCATTCTGTCTAATACTTCATTGTTTGACTTTTCTTTTATAGAATGTTTGCGTAATTTTGAACTTACCTGTATCCATGCGCCAATATTGTTTACATATGCAACTCTAGAATCTGTTGAATCTTCATCTTGAATATTTAAAAGAGACCCTGAATCACCCGCAGTCCAAATAGTGCATTGATCGGTACTGCCATTAACTGCTATTCCTGCAGATTCGCCAGAGGTGTTTTCTATGACCATTGAATTAGACGACATACCATATATCTGAACACCAGTACGAGTACTCGGTGATCTTCTGATCCAATTAGTCATACCACCGTCAACATTAACATTAATTTCATTGTTTTTTAAATATTGAGTGCTGTAGTCTACATAGCCTTTATTAGCACCGTGGTCATTAGTAAAAGGCGTTGGCAAATTAATAATATAGCGATTATTCATATTTAAATTGCCACTTGTATCTATAGACAGCGGTGTATTATTCAACAGATTACCTGCTGTATTGCCCCATGTAGCTATTGCATATTGAGTAGTTGAGCTTGCGCCATTCACGTTACCCCCGCCAGCTTGAGAAACCCATTCTAGAACTCCATTATTACTTTGTAAGATTCGTCCGCTATCTGTTGGAATAACAGATGTTGCATAAGAACTTCCGCTTTTTATCAAAATTCCATTTGCGCTTAAGCCAGCTAAATTTTGTAAGCTAGCATCCAGGGTTAAATCAAAAGTACCATTACTTGTAATAGGAGTACCAGTAACACTTAAACCACTGGATGTTGTCATTCCGACAGAGTTTACCGTACCAGTATTTTGCCATTCTAGCTGACCTGTACCACTTACTCCCAAAAACTGACCAGCAGAACCTACTGGAGCAGTAGAAAACGTGTCTACATCATCCTTCACAACAATACCTAAGCTACTTAAATTACTGATGTTTTCTAGTCTAGAAGATAAATCTACATTAATATTTCCATTATCTGTAATAGGCGTATTTGTAATACTAAGACCTGTACTTGCGCTTGTTAAACCTATAGAAGTTACTCTAGTGAAGTTAGTGGTGATAAAATCACCTCCGCTACTGACTATAACTTGATTATCTGCAACAGGTGCTGCAAAGTTCGTAAATGTATCTACTCCAGTTTGTTTAATAAGACCAGTTCCAGCTAGATTAGATAAATTTTGTAAACTAGACGATACGTCTATATTAATATCCCCTGAGTCTATCACAGGTCCGCCACTAATTGATAATGAACTTGTGTTAGTGGTTAGCCCTATAGATGTTACTCTTGCAAGATCAGTCCAAGCAAAGGTGTTTGCTGTAGTAACTAAAACCTGACCATCAACTCCTGCTGCAAATGTATTAAAGTTATCAGCTCCTATTTTATGCACCAATCCATTAGTAGATAAATCAGAAAAGTTTTGCAATGGGATAGATAGATCAATATTAAATACTGGGTTCTCTATATCTGTATTTTTTGTAATGCTAAGTCCATTTGTACCTGTAGTTAAATCAATAGTACGAACTCTTGCTAAATTCTCTACCCATAATTTATTAGTTAAATCCCCATCATCTGTTGGGTCTATGCTATTTTGTATTTTATAGGTATTTCCTAAATCTATATTAAAATTTAGACCTAATTGCCCTGTGTTACTATCAAGCGTAATTAGGTTTTGCGTGACGCCTCCAGTTATTTGATCTAATACAAACTGTGGTGTTGCGCCATACGGTGTTTTAGTCCCTATTAAAAAGCCTTCACTCTGTCTGTTAAGTAATTTAAGAGACATCTGTTGTTCTTCGCCAACTTGAGCCTGTAGAAGATTTTGTAATTTAAAATCAGCCTTTAGTTCGCTGCTGAACTCATAACCTGAAAAAAGATAGTTTGACATATTGCTCCTCCTATTAACCCGCTAATACATATGAAGTAGTCGAGTTTATAAAAATTAATTGTTCTTGAGAGTTGACGTATAAATAACCACCGCCATTCTTTCTTGCAACGCTACCAGCGTCATACCCGCCATAAGTTAAATATACACCAAAATCGTTTATTAGCGGTGTTCTCATGACTATCGGATCAGATGTACCAAAATATGGATCGCCTAGGGTATATAAAGTGTTAGCAAAAAAGTATATGTCCTTCATCCTATAGCTTTCCTCTGTATGAGTGACTCTACCTGCCGAATCTACAGTGATACTAGCGGCATTATAAGAACCCGGAACAACTCCGCTATCAGATAAGGATACTGTTCCTATATTTGTAATAGGACCGCCAGTTAACCCATATCCTGTATCTACTTGAGAAACGCCTGGATCTGTGATGATAGTCGTCCATTCTAATTGATCGTTATCTCCCATTTTTATAAATTGATCCTTAAATCCTGTTGTGGTCGGTAGTATCCATGTGGAAGACTGAGTATATAAGTTAGGTGGTGTTATTTCCGTGTATTTACTATTTGTGCTATCGTATAATCTTAAGTATGATCCATTTTCTAAACTAGTATCAGCCTTGATGTTAACGCCTCCATTCCCTCCAGAATGGTTTGGATTAATCACTAAGTTTTGATCGTAATTGGTAGTAGAGATGACGTTATCATGGAAAGTTACATCTTGAATATTATTGCTTTCTCCAATAGATGTTACGCGCCCCGTGAGGTCTAAGGTTAGATTTGGTACATTATACGAACCAGCTGTAATACCTGTATTAGTTAATGATATCGTACCAGTGTCTGTAATAGTTCCTCCAGTCAACCCACTTCCAGCAGTAATACTGGTAACAGCACTACCATTGCTGGCACTTGTAATTCTTCCTGCGCTATCTACTGAAATATTTGCTCTAGCATATGTACCATAAGATACTCCACTATTACTCAGAGATAATGTTCCTGTGTTGGTAATAGTACCTCCATTTAATCCAAAACCAGCAATGATCGACGTTACAGCCTGTCCATTACCTATATTTACAACTCTTCCTTTTGTGTCTACATTTATATTCGCTAATGTGTAATTACCAGAGGAGACACCTGTGTTGGCTAAACTTATTTGAGGATAATCTCCGCCACTAGAAACTATTTCACCAGGGGTTCCAAGCACCTCTTGTACTCCCGTGCTGATATTATCTACATAAGCTTTATTTACAGCATCGTTATTAGTGATAGGGTAAGGCACTTCTACTGATTTATTGAATACAAACTTATTAGACAAGCCATCATACTTAAATAGCTCGGTTTTTATCTCATTGTTGATACCGCTGAAAGAAAAGTCATCGCTCCAATCAGAATTAGTTTTATTACTAAATATGTAGCCATTATTATATCTGTTTAAGAAAGACAATGAGCTACTAGAATAATCATCTGCTGCAAAATGAGCCGTCTTAATTTTTATGTCTATTTCTTGGCTATCTGTAGTAAAGCCACTAAACAACCCATTACTGTTATTTAGCACACCAGTTACAATATCTACCGCCTCATCATATTTAATGATATTCTTTCCATTGTACGATATAGGTTTATGGAATACGAACTCATCAATTTTATTATCAAACTTTAATAAATCTGTTTTTGTTCCGTTGTCTTGCTTTTGTAGCAGGTAATCAAAAAAGCTAGTGTTAGAGCTTATAGTTTTATTGATGTATCCGTTGTTATATCTATCAAGTAGCGATAAAGAGGCGGAAGAACTATCGCCGAGTTCGCCTGTAAAATAAGATGTTTTTATCTTAATATCTAAGTCTCTCTCAAGGGAAGCAAAACCATCAAATATACCGTTTGTATTCCCTAGTACTCCATATACTAAATCAGTAGCATACGGTAAAGTTAGTGCAACAGGTGCAGCTGAGGCAACAACATGTCGCCAATCCGTGGCATCATAATACTCTAAGCCTGAGTCGGTGTTATATCTAAACATCCCAAGACTTGCTATTATCGGTCTGTCTGCAGTACTTCCAAACGGTATCTGCACCGCTTCACTCCCGTAGAATTTAGGGTTTTGGGTAAATGTTGTAGTTAAGTTGCCAGAGATCAGACCATTAACATTAATATCACCAGAGAGATCAACAGTTTGTAGCGCGTCTTGCTCTCTTGCATATTGCGCAGCTATCGTTATAGCTTCATCCTTTTTTGCACTAATATCAGAGTGGATTTGTAAACCAGTTCCTATTATCCCAAAAGAGTATGGTAACATAGCAAGTTCAAAATGCGCAGTAGATGCAATTGCAGCTGTGGCAAGTGTTGTAGTAGCAGTAGTTAAAACTAGGTCTGATGTTATAAGTGCTTCCGCTGCTATTGCACCAGTTATCTCCGCCGTTGTCTCTAGGGCCTGAACTTCAATCGAACCAATCAAAGAAGCAGGGTCTACATAGTCATTTAGGTCTGGAATATTTCCAGCTGACGCAATGTCAATTACTCCATCTTCAATAGTCTTCATCATACCTATGCCAGTATCGCTCAAGGACTGAGCATTTGGTAAAGACTGACTCGGTTGCTGTAGGATAAATGTACTTTCATGAGTTAAGTTGGAATCAGTGATTGCTTTATTTAAATTTAAAATATCTAATCGCATATCCATCAATGCTGGCGAAGGGGTTGCGATACCTTGTCTATCCCCTACCAAAACGTAATCACGCTCTGCCAGAACTCTGCCCGTGATAGGCGATATAAAATTGTGTAATATATCAAACTTCATAATCTTAAATGCCTTATAAACTCTCTAATGTTGTCAATATCGTTCGTAAAATTAGTTTGCGCTAAATCCTTGTAGTATTGCAATACTTCTGGCGTTGAATCATCTAACTCAGTGTCCATATCGGGGTCTAAGAATGTTTGCGCTCTATGGTAATGTAAGTTTTCCAGTGTTGAGTCATTTAGTATTTGCATCTCTCTTGCGGAAACTTCTTGTGGCCCTGTAGTCATAATGCTTGTTAAAAACATGAATTGGTTTAATGGTGATAACTTTTCTGCATTTGACTGCATCTTGCTGTGCAAGTCTTCGTGAGTATTTATAAGGTCTTGAGTTAGGTTATGTGCTGTAATGTAAGCATCTTTATCAGCTCCATATTTTGATAATTCGACTCTTAGTGCATTTTCTGATGGGTCAAATCCTACATTGCCAAGACCTGTACCAATTGATAGCACGCAAAAACGATTGCAAGCTGGTTTTTTTGCTTTACCTATAGTTAATGCGAATGATGATGGGTTATTTTGTACTACCCCACCGTCGATATATAAGGAATCATCTATATCATGAGGTTCAAAGTATAGTGGTGCAGCACTGGTCGCCATTCCAATATCGGCTGCCATTAAATCTGCCCCAATTAAACCTGGAACTATTGTGCTATTAGAAAAATAAACAGGAGAATTATCTCCTGGGGTATATGTGACTGATACGTTATTCTGTTTAAACGAAGTGATAACAACCTTAGTTTTTAAGTCTGATAATTTAGTTGTGCCAAATGTATCTTGCATAGTTAGCAATAGCTTTCTATTGCCTATCAGATCGTTATCATTACGGTAAAAGGTATCTCGTGCTAATGGGTTAATAAAAACATTAACTTTTTCTACTTCCGAGACTTTATCTGATGGCGTTGTATCACTTGTCGAAAAAATCCATGGTCCAGCATCTTCAAAGAAAGTAAATAATTCTTCTGGTGACTTTCCCATCGCATAAGCTAATGCGGTAATCCCTCCAATTGAACTGCCAGTTATAACGTCAAAGTATTTCCATATATCGTTAGGATTAATACCCCATTCATCGATGAATAATTTCATCCAATGCAGGGAGTAATACCCTCTCATCCCACCGCCGTCTAAGGATAATACTCTGATTGTATTTGAATCACTCATTAAAACCTACCTGCATTACGTTTCATTTTGCTATAATCAATAATTGATCGTTTCATTGAACGTTCTAAGGCGTAACGCAGAGCGTCTACACAATGATTCATCTTATCTTCTACTTTGTTAGTAATATCGCCACTACGTTCATCTACTTTATAGGAATATCCTGCAAATTCTTCTATAGTATTGGTGCAACGTTTATGAATAATAACCTTGTTGAAGGAGCGAATATAGGCTATTCCATCTTCAATCGAACCCTTACCTTTATCGGCAGCGTAAACACCAAACCCATACTCTCTTTTGTTGATGTAAGATATTACTTCGGGTCTTGCGCTGTCGGCATATATCGTATTGCCTCGCAAGTCTGGTAAATGTTGAATTAAGTATTTACCTGTGTCATCTATCTCAAGTCCAATTTGAACTGCTTCATGTGTTATATACAAATTATCATCTACAATATAACATCTGATTGCAGCTGTTGGGTCTTGAGAAAATCCAAAATCTAAACCAAAGTACTTGTGTACAGTAGTATCATCTTCAAACTTTTCTACTTTCCATTTGTCTTTAAATACTTGAGCGTCTGAATGTTCTAAGCACTCACCAAGCCAAACATGACGATAATAACCATAATCTCTAGCCTTATCTTTTTTCATTTCATCCTTTAAAACATCTGGGAAATAAGGGTTATCTTGGTAGTTTACTTTTACCCTGTAAGTATTTTCTGGCACTTCTTCAGGTTCTATAAACTCCCTATACAATACATCATTCTTATTTTTTGGATTCATGGTAATCCATATCTCGGAATTACTTTCGCGTATTGTAGGTTTGATAACCTTCCAGCTTGCAGCGCTTAAGGTGTCTGCTTCTTCTATCCATAAATGAGTAATACCTGACATTGATTTGATGCTAGATATGTTGTGATGTAAGCCTTTAAAGATAAAGCGACTATTGGTTTTTAGGCATCGTATAGCGTCGTGTGTAACCTCGTAGTATTTGCTAAGACCAAGTGCTTCTATGCGCTGCTTCAATAGAGAATGAACGCTGTCTTTAATAGAGTTCTGAAACTCACGGCCACATAAAATTAAGCAGGGTTCTTGTGCGGCTTTAAGCAATAATGCATCAGCAACAGCAAATGATTTACCGCTACCTCTACCTCCGTATAGTATTTTGTATCTACTAGGATTAAACAGCGGTAATTGCCACCACTCAGTCGTTAAGTCTATGCGCTGGCTTTTCATTTACATTTATATTAATTTGAAGAGGGGGTAGCTTGGCTTCGGTTGTGTCTTTGGTTTCCAAGTGCTGAATGTCTTTCCAACCAGCTTGTGTCTTTAAGAAAAAGATTTGACTCGATGTGCATCCGGCCTTTGCATTTTTTATTAAGCTGCTAGCAATTTCATCAATAACTTTTGCCCTGCCTCTTTTATAAGCGGTGGAAACCTCTGGCTGTTTTTTTCTAATCTCTTGAAATGTCGTAGTAGAATGACCTAACCGATCTGCTATCTGCTCACACGTCATTGTTTCAGCTTTTAGCTCGACTTCCTTAATCTGTTCTTCATCGAGTACAATCTGAGGGCGACCGCCTAAGTTTTTTTCTTGGGACATAATCCGCAGCTATTTATTTAACATCTAGGGTTAGTATATAAAAATCTTGATGTTTTACAAGTATAAGGTATTATTAAGCTCTTATTTAATGCTTTATTTGGTTATCAGCCACAGCATTTTAGTAAGGGTTCTCTTTTAGATGAAGCAAAAACGGTCTCTAAACTAATCTTGCTTCATCTAAATGTTATAAATTAAGAACCCTTTAACCTCATATTTTCAAAAAAATGCACAAAACCCATTAAGAAGATTCTGTGCAAAAATTGTTACATAAACTGCATTATGGTAATTGTTGCCTAAATAACACGTTATTTTAGCTGCGTTAGTTAAGAAATTAACCTATAATAAATCAATCTCTCTCAGCTCTTTTTGCAATCTTCTCTTTTTATCTCTCTTTATTTTTTCTCTGAATTTGTATAGAGCTTCGTTTCTATCGCAACTTTCAGATGATTCAATAACATCCCTTTCTTGCTGACTTTTATTATCAGGCTTTCTATAACTTGTTTCGATTCTTGTTGGTATCATATCACCCCTCATTAAAACGGTATTTCATCATCTAATTCACTATTATCAAAGACTGGTGCATTTGCTACGCTACCCTGTTGAAAACCAGATGTTTCAACCTTAGAATCTAACATAAGCAGCTTGGTATTAAATCCCTGCATAACAATTTCTGTAGAATATCTTTCTTGATTACTCTCTTTGTCTGTCCACTTTCTTGTTGTTAGTTGACCTTCGATATAAAGTTTACTACCTTTTTTAACGAATTGTTTAATTACCTTAACTAAACCCTCTTGAAAGCAAACTATTCTATGCCACTCGGTCTTATCCTTTTTCTCACCAGTTGCTTTATCCTTCCAGCTTTCAGTGGTAGCTATGCTAAAATTAGCTATTTCTCTACCATCGTTAGTAGCTCTGATTTCTGGGTCACGCCCTAGATTGCCTATTATTATTACTTTGTTTAAGCTTGAACTCATTTTTATTCTCCTTTAATTTCATTAACATATCTTTCATTTGAAGCTCTACAAAAGCCATCAAACACAAAGGTTAAACCAGTTTCTTTCGCAGCTTTAGTCAGCCCTGTTTCTAATTTTTGATGTAAAAACTCTGTGTGATGAGTTGTGCCTTTGAAGGTAACTTGATCTTCATGTTCAATAATATTTACCTTCTGAAGACAGGCCTTTACTAGGTCTTTGTCGTAAGCCTTTATTAAATAATCTCTAGTTCTAGTCCACCTCGTTTCGGTTTCTGGTTGTGTTACACCGCAACGACTTTCAGTTTCTTCTATGCTTGGCATTACTGGTCGAGCTATCTCTTGAATTTTAGGTTTAACCTTAACTAACACCATATTAATACCATCACCGTATACTAGCTTGATACATTGCCGTAGCTGCTCTTTCTCATCGGTTTTGAGCGGTGCTGTTTTATTAAACTTCAATCCTATTTTGTTAGGTCCTATCGGTGTTATCACTAAACTTTCCTGTAAGTTTTCCGAAGTGCTCTTTGGGAAAGTTCGATGTATTTCGTAATTGAGATGTTGCCTCAAATCTTGTTTTGGTTGTGGTAATGCCATAGGTTTATCCTCCTCTTTGGTTGCTATGGTTGGCTCTGGTATTAATTGCATTAAATCCTGCATTGATACCATTTGATTAAATCTATCTTCAATCGGTGTTACCTCAGAAGATTGCGGGTCTGGTAGTGCCTCCTTGGCTGGCTTTGATGGTATCTCCGAAGCCGTAGGCTGAGGCAAAGGCTCTTTGGTATTAGAAGGTGTTTGTGTAAGGTCCTCGACCTTTCTAGGTAAACCGAAATCTGCTGTAGCGTACTCAGGAATATCATTTCTTGTCGTATCGTAGCAGTAGGTGCTTATCTCCCCATCATCGGTAAGAGCGTAAAAATCATTTTCAAATGATGATTTTTTTAGCGCTTGTTCTGGTACAGAATTTTCAACTAAATTAATATTATTTTTTTTGTTCTGAGAGTTCTCGTAGGGGGTAGTAGAAGTAGTAGTTTGGAAAACTACTTCTTCTACCCCTAAGTTATATGTATTGCGTAAGCTGCAATAGGGTACTGCATCTGCTGCAGTACTAAACCCTACGTTTTGGGCATTAAATTTAACGCCAAAATGCACTTCAATATACGTGCTATTTGTATGCGGGTTTAGATCTTTTATTCTATCTTCTGATATTCCAAATTCATTATAAAAATGAGGTGTATCTTTTAATACATAGATAACTAAATGATTTACTGATGTACCTCGTTTGGTGTAATCACGAGCGATTAATCCAAATCTTTCTAACATAGCTAGATATTGTGAAATAGAACGCTTAGAACAACGCATATCTTTCGCTAGTTCATCTCTATTAAGATGCAACCCATCAGTGTGTAGTTTTGTAATGCTGATGACATTGCCATTTCTTTTACGAGCTTTAATTGGATTATGAAAAGAACGTAAATACCAATATAAATCAACAGCTATACGATATGTAACACCTTTTGAATTGACGAGTATGTCGCTTATGAGGTCTTTTCTTTTAAGAACAACGGAGTGTCTTTTTTTTATTGCTTGACTTTTATGTACAAAGTCGTCTACCATGCTCATGGGTTTGAGTTTGG
>TARA_R110000744_G_scaffold138243_2_pt1 | contig 22977 bp, 25 predicted proteins | sample TARA_R110000744 | Tara Oceans TARA_R110000744 (sample SAMEA4398083) | marine metagenome | biome: Polar Biome; feature: [DCM] deep chlorophyll maximum layer (ENVO:01000326); material: water (ENVO:00002006), including particulate matter (ENVO:01000060) such as... | depth 36 m | reverse complement strand
AGGGCTATTCCCCGAGCCAGTTACCATATAATCATAACCAGTTTCCATGCCAGTAAATGATACAGTTGCACTACTACTAGCTGTTACTGCACTAACAAAAGCCCAGCCATTACCAGCAGGTAAAGCTTCAAATGCAGGTGGACTTCCAGCACCAGTAGAAGTTAATACTTGCCCGTCACTGCCCGTAGCTACAGCTACAGGATTCCCGCTGGCATCATAACTAATGACATTTCCATCTACGCCTGAAGCCATTTGTCCTAGGCCAATTGCATTGTCAGCTACAGTGTTGACTATGCCTGTATTGAAGTACTGGATAGTTGTGCAGATGTTTGTTCCAGCAGGGAGTGTGCTAGTAGTTGTTAATGTTGCACCACTTACGTTGAAATCTATACCCGGTGTTTGCGCTACACCATTTACGTAGAGCATCGTAGCATTGGTGGTTCCATTCTGGTCCAAGGTAAGCGTAGTAGTTCCACCATTGTGTCTCTTAACTTGAGGGTTTAGTTGGGATAAGCCTGTTAGGTAGTTACTCATTTAATCCCCCTTAGGAAAGTCAGATTTCACTTTATCGCAAGCGACAACCCAAGCTTTCATTTTAGTGTCGTCACCTTTTTTCTCATCGTAAAATGCTTCAAGAAAATCTTTTGATGTAGGATACTCTGGCATTCTATCCAGTTTATAATCAGCCATTTAAATTTCTCCTAACCAAGTGCTGTAATAGTTAAGGTTGGCACCATTAATTGATTGCCGCTAGTTCCATCCCAATAAGTCGTACCGTGCATTTTGACTTCGGCAGTAGCAGAGTACCCACGAAATTGCATCTTTAACTCTTTGCCTGAAGTCCAAGAAGATAATTTTCCTGTGTTTGCCACAGCCCCGTCACCAATTTTTATTACCCAACGGTAATGTATCCCCTGACCTGTGTGAGAATACCCAGTGCTTAATCGCCTACCATGAACAACCTCTGCACCATCAACAAAAAATTTCATATGAAAATGCGCTGTTGCATCCACATAGCCATATCCGAATGAAAACTCGTAGATAACAGTTGTTGTTCCAGAGGGAGGAGTGTAAGTAATGTTTGACCCAGTAATGTCAGCATATGACGTAGTTGAGGTATATGTTGAAGTTACATTTACACTGGTATAGCTTCCACTGCTTACAACACTTGTACTTCCGTCACATACCATTGCTAACATTTCTTTTATGTTTGAACCAGCACTAGCCCAAGCATTATCACCCCGAAGAAACGTACTACTACTGGCTGTCCCAGAAGCTGAAAGCTCTGCAACACCGATTGCATCATCTGCCATCTTAGCGTTTGTGACTGCATTATCGGCTATTGTTGTGTAGTTACGATTTTCTTGTGCATACCTTGCTTCTATCTTAGCAGTACCTGTAGGTATAGCGGCATCGAATGTTACTCTAACACCTGAAACACTGTACGTATCGTGATGCTGAGTTACTCCATCAAAAGTAATATGCACGTTGTTTTCATTACCGGGATCAGCACTAAGGTCTATGTAAGTAGAACTTCCATCGTTAAACCCCACACCATCAGCGAATACATCTACTGTAGGTGTAACTAATTCTCTAAGTGCAGGTGAGACACCTGTAAGATACGCCATATTAAGTTTGCTTCAAATAAGAAAGTGTAACTTCCAAGGAGCTATTTGCTTGAGCATCCATCTTTAAGTACATTCCAGTTGTCATGATTAACTTACCCATTATTGGATTAAATGCGTCATTCACTGGTATGTTAACTTCTTTACAAAGTATTGCGTTTGATCCACCTCCGCTTGCATAGAGCGTTGCTGTTACCCATGCGGCTGTAGTGGCATGAACATTTGATATGTTACATCCTATTACAGTTAAAGTTTCACCACTTCCAGCAGTCAACACAGTGGGATCACTGGTAGTTAAATCTGCAAAAGTTGATGTTAATATGTCTGCCATTTTTTTCTCCTATCCTAAAGCTATTGCGAGTCCAACCCCTACTGACCCTTGTGATCCAGTAGCACCTGTCGATCCTGTAGAACCAGTTGGCCCAACCATAGCTACTGCCGTAGGCCATGAGCCACCTGCTTTTGGGCCATAAAGATTGTTTGCATTACTATCAATATAAAAATCACCATTGATTCCTGTACCACTAGAAGGAGCGCTGGTGCCATTTAAAACTACATTCCCACGATCTATTAAAGTAAACCCGGAGGTGCTTAACTGTAAACTTTGAACCGTTGATGTTGGCACTGGTAAGGTTAATGCATAAGTACTTGCATCAGTTGATGCACGACCAACTTTACGATCTATATTTTCAAAAGTTTGCTTAAACAACACGATCATTTTGTCGATCCATGTGTTTAATGTGTCTATATTAAAACCGCCAGTTGTAGGAAAGTCTGTCGCTCGGACTGGAGATATATTTAACTCAAGTACAATTGCATCAGAAAGAGTAGCGCCACTAGTCAAGGTCATAGTGCCACCTTGAAATCCACCAGTGTATGTTGTTGAACCACTTATATTGTAATTTGTTGATATACTTAACTTTGTTCCTTGCTTATAAACATCTATATCCGCAACATCAAAAAACTCAAACGGTATACTAAACGCTGTCTGACCCGCTGTCGCCGTATATTTAGCTATAGTAGCTGTGCTACCGATTGCAATATGTGCCATATTCTAACTCCGCTTCTGATTCAAAATAAGTTAAAGATAATAAAACTACCACGCACAGAACGAAACCTATTCATTATCATCGCCTTCACCTATGCTACCTGCTGATCTTTGTAACCGATCTACTGCCCAAGAAAACCAAATAAGATTATTAAATGGCAGTAATCTTCTAAGAGAACGCGCCATATCTTGACTGTCTGCGTCTGGATTTAAAAGAGAATTAAATAAATCTCCACCTAAAGAAGCTACTGGACCACCAACTTGTCCTGTTCTTTGTGCTAAATTAGGGTTCTTGAAGAAACTGTCTACGCCTAAAGAAGGTCTAATCCCTAGTTTATTTCCACTTGTAACCTCAATCATGTTATTTAAATCAAACATTATTCCAGTAGTTCCAGAATATTCTATTGCCTGAACCAGTCTGTCTATAGAAGTAAAATTTCTTTTATCATAACTTGGAGATTTCCATAAATCTACTATGTAACCCATGCCTATCATTGAAACAATTCCATGGAACGCTTTAGCATCACGTTGCTGTAAACCCGCTAATAGTGTTCTATGCGTAGCTGAAAGACCAAACGATTTAAACTGTGTCATAAGACTACCAAGAGGTGTACTCATAAAGTTTAATTTTTCTGCTGGACCTGGAGTTACAACAGCATTATTAATCTCATCTACTAAGCCTACACGAAATATTTGTTTTATTTCATCATCACCTTTCCAGTTTTGTGTGTTAGCCAGGTGTAATGAATTACCTTTCGTTGATCCAGCGGCCACCCATTGCTCAGCAATTCTAACAGCCTCGTTAAGACCTATACCAACTTTAGTTAATGCGTTACGTTCAGCAGTTGTGAGTACGCCTTCATCACCACGCATAACTCTCTCTGCTGTTCCTTGAGTAGTAATCTCATCGACATATTTTAAAGGATTTTTTCCTTCTATGTTTGCCCACTTAACAGAAGTACGTATCATTTCAGATTGAATCATAGCTCCAGAAAAACGTTTCATCATATCTGTGTAAGGAGACAAAGCATTCAATATAAACATTTTATTAACACCTGCATCGAGCAGACGCTCTACCATAGTATTACCACCAAAAGATCCATCTACATCAAAGAACGCTTCCCACCGCCCATGTAAAGCTATCTCAGCCGCTTCTCCTGCTTGCTCTACTTCTTTACCCGCAATTTTAAATTCCTCTGCCGCTATAGTAAATCTATCAAACGTGCCTCCCAAAGACCTTCTTAGTCCAACAGACATAACTGTTCGGCCCATATCAGCAAGTGCCGCAATACTAGCTTTGCCCATAAGAGCTAAGACCATTGCATTTTTAAGACCACGAACACTTCTTTGTCCTACTGAACTTGGGTCAACAGGCATTTTATAAACACCAAGTACTTTTTCTTTAAGATCAAGCATTGCTTGTGTGACTTTTTTAGCTTCAGCAGTTAATGCTTCAGCTTCTTTAGCACTACTAGCGTTATGTATTTTCTCATCAAATCGAAACTGAATGTCTTCCATGAACCCCTTCATGGTAGCGTCACCAAATTCATTAGACATTTCTATAGATGCTGACATGCGTCTGTGGTAACGGCGAATCATAATTTCTGGATCTGTTTCTATAAAGTCTGCTATGCCATTATTTTTTTTAAGTAGCATTTTATTTGGTATGTCTACTAAACGCTCTCTAGTTGCAGTAGATGCTCCAAAACTAAGACCATCTGGTTCTCCTCGTGAAGCCAAACTATCTATCTCATCGAGCACATTTTTAAATTTACCGTCTGTCCCTATATGATTTTTCTTTAAAAAGTCTCGAAGAAAATCTCTAGCAATAACTAAATTTTCCGCTTCAGTATTTCCTTTAGCAAAGATTTCATCTATTTTTTCTAAAGCAGAACCTCTAGCAGAAGAAGACATTTTTTGTTCTATCATTGCGTTATCTAAAGACGCTTTGATATCAAATTTAGTTCGTTCACCCATTATGCTAGCAACTGTTCGGTTAGCTCTAGCACCTGTAGTATCAGTCTTTACATACCAATCATCTAATAGTTTTACAAAAGCATCCCTATGAGCATTAATCTCATCGTGCTTCCACATCCTAGACCAATGACCAAACTGTTTTTCTCCTTCTGCTTTAGGACCAATACCTTGAGCATTTTGATCGTTAAAGTATTTTAATTGTTCGTTTGAAAGTGACAGCTCATCCATTAAACCTTGTTGTTTTTTTAGTCGATCTTGATAAATTGCAACACCTTCATTAGAAATCTCTGATGTTGGTTTATTAATAAAAGATAAACGTTCTTCTGCTGAACCAAACCCTCTAAGAAGAAATTCTATCTCTCCCGCTTCTTGACGAAATCTTTCTAAGTTTTCTGATTGTGCTTTAGTTAAATTACGTTTGGATTCCAAGTCATCAATTGATTTTCGCAACCAATTAATGCCTACAAGAGGTTTATCTGCTGTTCCTTTACCTGCCATATACTCAGCTTGCCGTGCAACAGATGCGTCAGCTTGAGGAATAGAATTTTCTTCTAAAAACTTTAGTCGTTTATTTACTCTAGCCACACCAAAAAGACTAGCCTCTGAACCTTTTAAACCCATGTATTCCATGTATTTTTTTATACCGTTTGCCGCTTCTACGACACCAGCCTTTTCACTTTTTACTCCTGTTATATACATTTCAGCTACTTCTTCTTTAAAAGCTTTGTATTCTCTGCCTTGGAATACTCCTGTCTGTATAGATTTTACTGCACGATTAAAAGGAGTCATCGTCGTAGGATCAATACCTTGCTCTTTAAGATAAGAGTTATACATAGTAGTACTTACATCAACAGCTTCTTTGTTATGTAGCTTAGCTTTATTATGAACACCACGAGCAGTTGGTCTCCCTGTTAACTGTTGTTTAGTCATCATACCAGGAGATGCAACTATTCTATCTGCCGCTCGACGGATCATATTACCTAAATCGCCTTCAAAAAGATTGTTTTTCATAAAAAGATAAGGATGTTGAGTCCATCGCAATCCTTCTATTCCAGTGCCTGTAGGAACAAGCGCATCTGGTTGATAACTTTTAGAATAAGTAACTACGGCATCGTAACTTTTTTTGTCTGCGCTAAGATTAAAAATCATTTTATCATATTCAAGTTGGCTTTGTTGTTCTGTTTTACCTATTAGCCGTGATAAATGATCGCCCATATTTTCGTTTTTTAAAGGCTCTACATACGCTCTTATTGCACCAATATCTTTTACTAAAGGGTCTATTACGTTATGAGCATCAACTACATTTTGGCTCATAAACCAGTTATCAGCTAAGAAATCTAGTTTTGCTCCTTTAATTCCACCAGCAATACCACCAATAGCACCACCTAATATTACTCCACCAGCAATAGCTATATAAGGCTCTTCAATAGGGTTAGTTGGATCAAGTTGTGCTCTCATAGCTTCAGCTACACCAATACCTGCACCTCCTGCTTTAGAACCTTGGATTGAACCTCTTATAAAACCCAAACCTCTTGCTATTGGAATAGGTATTAAGTTAACAGGGTCAAGAAGATTGCCAAAAAATCTGTCCCACCCAGCGCCTTCAAAAGATGATCTATTTGCTACATTAAGATCAATTATTTCTTTTCGGACTCTAGTTTCATCAGGACTTCTTGAAGTTATAAACTCATCAGCAAAGTTTTCGTACCCTAAAATTTCGTCACCAGTAGGTCTGTATCCGTCAACAGGGTCATAGTCTTTACTTTCACCTGCTGTGTTATGGTACATTAAACTAGTAGCTGCTTGACCAAAAAAAGTGTCAGTCTGCATAACATTCCAAATACGCTCACTATCACTCATAGTATGTTGTGGGATTTGTTTAGTGCCTATGTCTTCTGCATGTATTTTATGTAAACGATTATAAAATTCTGACATATCAAGGAGGACCAAACAGGTCAGAAGGCTTGCCCATATAAGGATTGTTCTGACCGGGTTCATTCCAACCAGAGTCTACAGAGACTTTGGGTTTTTTTAAGATAGGATAAGGAGGAACTTTTACACGAAGTTTTTTTCCACTTTCTGGAGCACTTGCTCCTCCTCTTAGTAGACGATCACGTTCACTCTCGCTTTCATGAAAAGCTGTAACTTTTCTTTCATGTTTTCGTAATGATTCGTAAGCCGCATTTGCTATTTCCCAAGCAACACGAGACTCTTCTTGGTCTTGCATAGGAGCAAAATTAATTTCGATAGGTTTGTTATTTTTCCCTACCATTATGTGCCCTATGCCACGAACCCCATCTTTATTATCCTGCAAAGCCGTAACATTATAAAGAGGTTTGCCTTCTGGTCCCACTTTCCGACTGTCTACAAGAACTACGTTATGCCCCCAAACAAATCCTTTTTTTATTTTATCGTATTTTTTTGGCAACTGACTTCTAAAATTAGCCATTCCTTCAGAAGCTAAATAGTTTGCATCAAAGCCACTATCTTTTGTTGGATCTGATACTCTAAAAATAGACTCTGGTGAATTTTTTACCATCTTGTAATCGCCTGAAAAATAATCTGCTCCGGGAGACATTAGTGTAGACCAACCCCAAGATCCTAACTCTTTATTAGCTATTACTTTTTCTACTGCATTAGATAAAGCTTTACGACGATTAGTTTTACTTATTCCATCTTCACCTTCACCTGAAAACTGCGTCATTTCTATCATCCATATAGGATAAACAGCAGTTTTAAATGCTTGAGGCACAGACGAAAATGTAATTTTTTCTTGGTCTTTTAATGGAGTTGGTGTTTTATAATAAATATTTCGAGCCGCATCTTCTTGTATCTTTCTAAAAAGATTACCAAGAACAGTTGTATCTTCTCCTTGTATCATACCTTTAAACGTTGCGTTCCAATCTTGAGCAAATGTTTTTGCAATTTTTACGTTATCTAATTTGTCATTTTCTTTAATAAATTCCCAACCCATTGTTCTTTTAATTTGCATAAAAACATCTTCGTTTTTTGGTCTATTAGGATTTACAACACTTGCTACAGCGTCCATTGTACTTTTTTCTGCATAATCTCCTCCAAAAGAAGCTATTGTTTTTAATTGATTATACATTTTAGGGCCAAGTTGTTTTTCTAAATGTGCCGCACCACCATCTCTATTAGAAATACCAGTAAAAAGAAGCACTGCTTGTGTAACTGTTCCTGCGTTACTAGACCCAATTGTAACCGCTTGTCTCATAGCATTTATATAACTATCTGGAACTCCTATTATACTAGTATATTTCATAACTTCATCTGGATTTGTAATATCTACACCATTTCTTTTTAATACTCTCATTACAAATTCACCATTTTTTTCTAAAGGTTTCATTGCTTGACCTGTTATAAAAGCTTTTGCTGTAGGGCCCAGTTTTTCTAACTCTTTAATATATGCGTTTGATCTTGTTCTGTAATCTTGTCCAAGCAACTTTATTTGACGTAACTGTTCTGATGGCTGTACAGATTGCATTGCCTCTGCTATTTTTGCGGTTGCATCTTCACCTAAGATCTTAGACATAGATTTAATATCATCTGTAAAATTAACAAGAATCCTTGTTGTTGTTTCAGTTTTATCATTATTCATTGCCTGACGAAGTGCTGACAAAACTACATTTGTAACAATTGCAGGGTCTGTAATAGCTAGTTTAGAATCTCTTATAGCATTCCCTTTATTATCAAACTTTCCTGTATGTCCACCTAGTACATTTTGAGTTGCTCTATATACTTCTGGAAAACGAACAAGTGATTTCTGAGCTTCTAAAGTCGCCGCTTTGTAATTTTGGTTACGCTGTAATTTTTGTGCTTCTTGAATCGCTCTTAGATTGTCTCTGTATTCTATATCGTTTTTATACCGTAGATCTCTAATAGTTTGACCCATAAGCTGTAATCTTTGTTTCATAGGCGTTTTATTCCAAATGCCGAAAGGAATTTGATCTACTACTTTTTTTACAGCGGCTTTTTCTGCAGGGCTTGCTCCATCCCACGTTTCCGCAATAAGGATTTCTCGTATAAATTCTGACGATACTTTTGTTTCTTGTTTTTCTACTTCTGCGCTTACAGAATTAAACGTTTGTAAAAACGAAACAAAATTTTTCTTTTCATTTGAAGTAAGACTTGTAAGATATGCGTTGTATTTTTTTGACTTTGGATTATATAGATCGCTATCTCCAGAAATAATATCTCTTATCATTTCTGCTCTTTCTTCAGGCTCCTCTTTCTTAAATCCCGTAAAAGTTTGCATAGCCGCATGTCCGCGCTCCATTGACTTTAATCGTTGTTCGATTGCTTCTTGCCCCAAGTGAGGCCTCAAACCTTTAAAAGCACCAAGAACTTTATCTTTTGCAAAATTGAACGCTTCGGTATCCTCATTATCTGATATAATAAGAGTATTCATTTCAGATAAACCAGCCGTGACAATAGCTTCTGCGCCTCTGACAAACTGAGTATTTGTTCTGCTCTGATGTTTGTTAGTTAAAGATGCATAATGCTGTCGTTTTCTTTCGCCACCTTGTTGAGCAACTGCTATTCTTACAGAAGGGTCAACAGCATCAGTAGTTGTTTTTAAATATGCACTAGCTTGAGCTTCAAAAATTTCAGGTTTAAATTGATTATCTATTGCTAGTTGTTGCAATTTTTTTGAAATATCTAGTGTTATATCATTCTTATATTTATCTAAAACAGTTGACCTATAAACTTCATCGTAGATCCGATTACCTTCAGGCAGATCATTTGGTGAAATAGTTTGACCATTTTCGTCTCGTAACAATTCTACTTCAGCGGCGCGTTCTTTTCCTTCTTTAGTAGCTACTTCAGCTCCTTTTTTATATGCTATATCTCCTATGGTACTTAAAACTTTAGCCGCACCCAGCATACTTTGAGCACCAATTTGTCCTGCTTTTATAATACCTGCTGTGTTAACTGAGCTAACAGGTTGAACACTTACTTTACTTGCATAAGGTTTAATAGCCATTACGTTACTGTCCCTCCAGGTGTGGTAATTCTACTTGCTTTATATGCACCCATTAACACTGTTCCTGCTGGTTGAAGCCATGCTGTTCTCCCCATAGATTTAAACGCATCTCCTTCAATCTTAGCTATATCTGAAGCATTTTGAAAATTATCTGCTTTTGTTTTTCCTAAAAGACGTATTCTATCTATATCACCTTTTTGTTCAGACCTGCTTTCTCCTTCAATCGCTAGATAAGAAGGACTACTATAAGGATCATAACCAACAGAGTTAAGGTTTGATGACATAAGTCTATTAAATTCTTGAATACGATCTACCTCTTGGTCTAACGCTTGTAGCTCTGCCATGCTTTTATTTGTTTGAGCTGTCTCTGCTTTAATTCTACTTGCTTGTGCGCCAGCCTTTGCTTGCCTTGTTGTTGCTGTATACTGTGCCGCCGCGCTTGCCGCGCTTGCCGCCATTACTACTAATTCCCAACTCATGCTAGTATCTCCTTCCAAATACTAAGTACTGTCCCTTTTAAAGGAGCTGTCTGAGTTATAGTAACTTGAGCATCCCGTGACCAACCTCCACCATAGAATTGAAAAGTACCTGTAACTGCCGCAGGACTAGTACTTAGATCATCATCTACCTGACGAATTAAGAACTCCTGATCGTTTACAGCAAAATTAGCTGTGTCAAAAACCTCAACAATAATTTCACCAACCATTTTTTGAACACCACGTTTACTACCGCTTGGTCCTTGTATGTTAGCTGGCATATCAATTATTGTTCTAGTAAAATTTAAACCTGCAACAGGGGCTGTGCCTGTTTCGTTAAGAGTAATACGTCCACTTCCATCAACAGTAAAATCTCCATGATATATATTGCTATCTACACAAGAAACGCTTGATGCAACAAGGTGTGATAACCCTTGCCATATATTACCTGAAACATTACTTAAAGTTGCAGAGCAGTCTACAGTCTTTAAAAAGTTAAACTTCTCAAGATAATAAACAACCGAACTATTAACAGTACGTTTTACTGAAACAAAAATTTCACCATTCAATTCAGTAACACTTTCAAAATCTCCAGTAGTTTCCCAAGGAATCCATGCCGCAATCTTTTCAGACCTAACAGAATGATAGATAGATATGTTACCATCAGCATTAACAATTACATTAAATTGTTCTGGCCCAGTACTGTTGCCATAGAAAACATCCTGATCTTGGACGTTATTAATCATATCGTTTGATACTAAACTAATTGGTTCCGCACCATATGCTTGCTGTAAATCGTTCCAAAGCAATTCCCTGACAACTTTACCAGTATCCTGTACAAAGAGCGTAGCGCTGTCATACCGCTTCGGTGTTGTTTGAGAGCACCCATAGGGTACAGTAAAGCGAGGATTGAAGTTAGAAGGGCTTACAGGGGTCGTATTAGACTCTTGTACGTAATAAACACCACTATCAGTAAAAACTATTAAATGTCTGCCTGAGTGTAAATGAAGAATTTCAGACACACTATCAGACCCTAGAGGCGCTTGAATACTTTCTGAATCAAGTCCTGTGCCCACATCGAAATTAAAAAACGCATTTGTTTGAGAGCAAAATAAGTGAGATGGCAAATCCCTCGAACCACCAAACCAAAGCCTACGAGCATGGAACGCACACGATTTAGCATAGCCATTTGCCGCTGAAAAAACATTTTCGTCCCAATCAATAGTTGCCGCTGTACCTGAAAACACTTCCCTGATTGTGACTGTAAGATGAGTAGTATCTACAAATGCGGTAACGTCACATTCTTTACCATCATATCTTATAATTGAACCTACGTGAGCAGAAACAAATACTGCCGCAGAAGCTGTTAGTGTTCTACCAGTACCAACAGAACTAGCGCTGGACGCAATTGTTACATCGGAAGAAGCAAATTTATAAAAAGGATGGTATCTAGGATATCCAGAACTATGATTTTCAAATGCGTATGCGGCAATAGTAAAAGCACTAGCCCCTGTACGTATAAGCTTTTGCATAGCAAAGTCTTCATGAGTAATAATAGTTGTGTCACCCGCTGATGTAAGTCTCATTTCCCACATTGTAGTAGCAGTCCAAGGCTGAGAAGTAAGTGTCTGCAATAAAGCCCCTGCCTGGCTAAATATTTTTAACTGGGTATTAGAAAACGCAAATATATAAAGCTGTGTTTCATTAAACCTTAATTTTTCTAGGCGAGTGTGACCTGTTAAAGTTGCTAGATAATCTGTACCCGGTCGTCGACGAACACCTCCTTGAACTAAAGGCGCGTTATTAAGTAGGTTTTCTCCAGAGTTATTATAAACCCCAACATCTGATCGAGACATCATGCGAGGATCAAGCTGACCGGAAGAAAAATTTGTTTGGAATGTTGTTGCTCTTAAAGGCATGATTTACCTCCGGGCAATAATAAAACGGCTAGTTGTAATAGCGTGGGTCGTATCAGATTGACCATCTTGACTCCTCGCTTTACGTAATGCGTACTCTGCTTTCTGTTGGAAAGTATCTGCCATATCTGGCTTACCTGCAACAGACATAGCAAAAATACTTGCTAGTTTTAATTCTGCCGCAAACCTAAAGTATGGAGGCCAATCTTGTTCTAGCGCCCTAAAAATGTAATTCATTGTAAGAATATTATTCTCATCATAGTCGCAATAAACTTTGTCTGCGTAGACTTCATAATCAACATCGATGTCATTAACAGTAACCCTGCGTATTAAAAGAGCTTCTGTAGGTTTTTGCCACGCATCAGACCAAAGTGATTCTGGGGTATCAGAAAGATGAGATAAGTCTCCTTGCGTTGTAGCAAAGGACCACGGCGTGTCTGTTAAAATATCTTCTATTGCCTCATCATAGATATGTTCAGCAACAATAGCACCACGACTGCTACCATCAAAAGCGGCAATAGGATCAGCTCCAATAAGAACCAATCCTTTTGATGCAACACCAACATCTGTAGTCGCTACACTCATTCAATTACTTTCAGGAACAGGCGGGACTTAGGTTGAAACCAGAAAAAACCTTTGCCCCGCCATACTCCGGCGTGGAGTTACTAGTCTGAGTCAGTTACAATAATTGCCGTTCCATCAGAAACGTCAACTGCTGTTCCATTATTTGACAGAACCCACATTAGTGTTCCAGCAGTTACAGAAGTAGGGATAGCAACTGTGCCACCAACTTGCTGTTGTATTATTAAATCACCAACGTTCAGAAAATCTACTGCGCTGTTGAAATAAGCCGCTGAGTTAATTGTTGCCGCCGTGTCTAAGGAGCGGTAAAAATAACAATTAAACCCTCCCCCTGAAGACATTTTGACAAGTCCGTCTGCGCTATAAGCCATCGTTCAAATACTCCTTTATCACGCGCTGTTATAAACACGCTCAATGCAACCCGTATCATCGATAAGGCCAGCACCATGCGACATTTTAGCCAGCACTTGATTAGAATCATACTCAGCAAGATAATCTATTCGCTGTGAGTAATCCTGACCGATTGCATGACCGACTGAGGAACGATGGTAATAGAAATTTTTAGCATCGCTAGAGCCGTCAACAGGTAAGTTCTCATGTGGGAACCAATTAAAGCCCAACCACTTCTTAGCTGTAACGCCTTCAAACCAAAGCTGTTCACTTTGGACATAATCTGCATTTGAAAATTCATCAAGATCAAGCAGATCGCCCCAAGCTTCCCAGCAAACACAAGCATAAAGCTCGCCATCGAAAGGAATAGAAGCATTACCGAAGTCTTCCATAATTCCGATTGCTGTTGCCGCCGCAGAAAATGTTTCTGCCGAAGTAACATTGTTGCTGTTACCTGAAGCATCCATAGCTGTTAGGATAATATCATCAGTATCCTTACCCATAGCCGCCGCAATATTCTTAGCTTGAACACCACGTTCGTCATGTTGGATTTTTAGCTCATCAAGATCGTCTATCATCACGGATGCATAACGGTCTTGTAGAGTTACTTCAACAGGCGCATGAGAAGCTTCAGAACGAGGAACCTTGCCGTTTCGGGCTTTAGTTCCAACGTCTACGTTTCCAATTACCTGAAATGTAGTAGATTCACCAGCTATACCAGCTTTGGTACGGATAGTGTTACGCAGTTTGGAACCCATTTGTTGGTATTCCATATGCGCTTCAGATTCAAATTGCTTTACAAATGAATCATTGATGTCAGGAAAAGACATACTTTCCTCCAAATCGTTGAACACAAGAGTTAAAATTAAAATCGGGTGTCGTCGGATTCGTAGGTCGGGTATCCTTACTAGGGCCGCATTCCGAAACTTCGGGCCGAGGGTAACAATAAAAAAATGACCTGCCTAGCCCGACAGGTCAACGCACAAAATAAAAATGTACAAGTTTACACAGGGAGGTTAAAGACTAACCACGCCGCATTGGTTTCTTTTTACCAATTTTTTTAACACCTTTTTTAGGTGGCCTTCCTTTAACTTTTCCGTAAGTTCCTTTACCTTGTGGCATTTTACTCTCCTTACCATTTAACGAGCCAAAGCTGTAAACCCAGCCTCAACACGCTTAACAAAACCGTCTTCACGATGCCTTGGGTCACGGTAACGTGGGTCTTTCTGCATAGTTTGAAGCTCTTCTAATGTTAAAGCTCCTTGATGCTTTTCATCTCCGCCGTCAAGAGTAGCACCGGAAGTCTTATCTATTAGCTCCTCCATAGCCATAATAAATTCTCCTGAAATAGACTGGCCAACAACAGCGTTGTAAGCGTTTTCAGAAAGATTTGCTTTTGACCACATATCTACACGCTCAATTCTAGCGCCAGAATTTTCACCAAGTTTAGCAACTTCTGCTTTTTTATCTGGCATCATTGCAAGTTCGTTAGCGACATAAAGATTAACAACTTGATTGTATTGAGATGGACTTAGACCAATATCGTGAGCCAAAGCACCAAATTCTTTTAACTGGGGGTTGTCTTTATTAATATTAAATTTTGTACCCTCTGGTACTATTTCTGAATTTGGCTCAAAAACATACTCTTCAGCAGTCTTTGGAACATCTTTACGACTATCTTTTTGTATCTTGGAAGATATTTCTGCTGTTAAATCTTCATGTTTTTTACCAAAGGCACTAGCAATTTCATTATAACCTTTGCTTAGTTTTTCAACATCAGTCTCACCACGTTCAGCATTCCAATATTTTTCTGGAACATACTCAGGACGTGATGCCGTTTCTGTATCTACTTCTTTAGTCTCGGTCTCATCCGCTGGAGTTGCATCCTCTACGGACTCAATCATACCTGCACTATCTTCACTCATCGCCGGAATCCTTTCCTTGTTCTACACGCTTCTCAATTTCAGCAACTATAAACCGTTGCCCTTCCATATGCATAAGAGTATCTGGCGCAATGCCCGGACCTCCCACACTATAGATACTGATTTGTTTAAGATGATTCAAGACAGCTTTACCCGGACCAGTAGCAAATGCCGCTCTAAATAATTTATTCAACTTAACAGTTTCTTGACTTACTTCACGCCGTGGCTTCATTAAGGCATTAACTCCTTTATTGTGGACATCATATCACCAGCACTAGCACCGCCTTGCCCTGCCATTTCGCCAGTTTGCTGAGCAAGCTCTTGCGCTTTTTCTTCTGACATTAAGATAGCAGGATCAACTTCATACCAAGGCGCAAGTTTCTCTGAAAATTTTCTTGGGTTTACAATAGTTTGAACAGTTGCAGGGCCAAATAATTCTCCAATTGTACGCACATAGTTAATGTGCTGTGAGATATCTTCATTGCGTTGTGCTCTCATCATAGGAGAAACAGCGCGAATCCGAATTTCTCGCCCGTCTATTTGTGGAAGAGTAATGCGACCCTGCTTTTTTAATATGTATAGTACTCTTTTCATTAGAGGCAAAACAAGCTCAGCCTGTAGTCTGCCATAAGTACTGCCTAATTGCCTAGATAACTCTCCCATTCTTTCAGCTACCTCAGTAGCAGAGATTGGAGTGCCTTCTCTTCGTCCTAATGTTTCGTTATATAATGCTCTATTAATATTATGACGCATATCATTAAGTACTAATTGAGCTACATCAAAAGATCCCGGGAACTGTAAAGGCTCAAGACCACGACTACCAGCAGATCGAGGAATAACTGTTCCGGGAATCAATCGAATGTTAGCTGGGTTTAAAACACCGTCATCATCACCTTGCCATACGCCAGAAACAGCAAGTTCCGCATTTTCTAAGATTAACTGGACTGTAAGATTGCAAGTTTTGATTGCAGACAAGCCATTAAAAATTGGTCCCCTGCCATATATTTCCCCTGCTGTCTTAGCCCAACGAAAACTAACCCAAGGATTAGAACCAATCCCTGAATACGTTTCACTAAAGATTTTATGCTCACCGGATTTTAGGTAAACACAGTAATGATGAGTTTCATCTAGTTCAGCCCAATCTCTAGAGCAGACTTCTGATACTGTAATTTCTTTATGAGGTTCTTTTGCGATTACTTCACGAAGTTCTCTGTTAAGCTGACCCTCAGGCCATATAGTCATAATATTATCGGCTCGAATTACCCGTTTTCTGTATTGCGCTCCAATAGAATCGTATGGACCTCTTTCTAAAGCTACATGACTTAAAGGAACAGCACTAAATTTAAGAGGATTAACAGCATCTCCCTCTTCTATTGTCATATTCCCTGTACCAATAGCTACATCGAGCATAGCTTCGTGGACTTCTTGGCTAAAATTAGAATTATTAATGACATCAAAAGCATAATCAGTTACTTCATCTAGTTCACCTTGCAGTTGTGCTGTTTGTTTCTCATCAAGCTCTCCCATTACTTCGGGTGCTGGCTCTAACCTAGTCCATCGTGAGTTATTAGGAACAATACCCTGAACCATACGGGAAGCAAATTCTTGAGTGCCAACAATAGCGGTTTCGTCAAAGATTAATTCGTCAGCGCGTTGCCCCGGAGATAAATTAGTAAACCCATTGTGACCTGGCATACAATAATCGTAACAATCTCCCCATATTGGCTCCCAATTACGTCTTAAATTAAGGGCGCGTTCTTCCCCTTCTATCATTTCTCTAACTGTTTTCATTGCCATTAGACGTAACCTCTACGACCGTTACTAAATAAAGAATTATTTCCTCTTCTAAAGTTTCTTTGAGAAACAAGAGCTTCTTCTTCTTCTTCTTCTAGGTTAATATTAGATTGAACCATAGTACTTCTAGGATCTACAGCACCTCGACCTGAAGCACCAAAAGGAGGTGGTGGTTTATCGTCTCCAAGATCCACATTAGGTGGATCTGCTGGTTCCTGTGTATCGTATTTAATTGACCCATCAGAGTTTCTTGGAGCACTAGGATCAAATCCACCCATTAAACTATTATTTTTTGAAATGTCAGTTATATTGGGTTGACTACCTTCGGTTCCTCTTTCATCATCTCTAGTCTTAAATTCGCTAGGAGAAAAACCAACCCGTTCTGCTACAGGACCGGTAGCTCCAGTAGTAATACCAACTCCGTTTTCGTCAAGTGTGATTTGTGGGTTAACTCCTAAAGCACCTGCAACTTTTTCAGCCCCCATACCTAGACCTTTGCCTACCAAAAACGGAGCACCAAGCATTGTTGCCGCACCACTTACAACTATACCTGGAATACTAAGACTTGCAGAATTCATATCTACAAAACTTCCCGGGACAACTCCACCCTGAAGATTATTGTATCCTCTACCAGTATTTTGTTCGTCACTGACACCGGGAATTACGTTATCAAAACGTTCTTCTGGGTTAGTTCCCATCCGTGTGCCTTCTTCACGCGCGGCTGACATACGATTATTGTTTTCTATTGCTTGGTCCGACATGCCAGAACCTTTACCTGTCCACTGGTTCATTGCATTATTATAAGTACGACCAACGTCAGCACTCATAGGGTTTAATCCACCAGAAGTTGTTTTTCCAAACGTACCATAAGGATTAGTAGCTGTTCTAGTATCTGGATCTGGAGCACCCCAGCCTTCCTCACCGGGACGAGTTGTGTAAGCGGAATCTCCACCGCCGTCGTCATCTGAGCCTGAATCTCCACCCATTAAATTATACCTTTGTACCTAGTTTATTTTTATCATCTTCATAACCACGATACCCACCGGACATTAAAGACTTAGACCCACGCATTCGTTTTGATCTGGCAAACGCTTCTTCTTTTTTTGCATCCGCCGCATCCGCTATACGTTTTTTATCTTCAGCTTTAAGTCTAGCGATCTCAGGGTCTACAACTGGTTCTTCTCGTCTAGGCTCATCACTACCAAAAAAATCCATTACTTATCCTCCTGCTCGAACATGACTGACCCGCCGCGTTTTCTCAACGCACAGAATAATTGATAGGGGGTTACAGCCGGGCAATACTGCAATCCAAGCAAATGCTTTGCCCAAGTAACACAGTAGATGGGCAACCTAAAATTAAAAGCAATACCATTGCTATACTTAGACTCATAAGAAACCATCCCACCGCTTTGAGAGGCTTGATGGAATAACGCCTCAACCTTCTCTCCCCGTAGTACCTCGATATGAAGACGAATCCCAAGCCACTCACAAAGTATCCAACAGTCCATAAAAGGATCATACCGCATAGCGTATACGTGCTGATATCCATCTCTACACATCCACCTCCAAGGTAACGGGAGCGGCTTCATTGAATTGCGAAACCCTACATACCATATGTAGCCCTTAACCCTTTCCTCTGATTCCTTTGACGGTTCCAAAAACTTATCTCCGGTTTAATATTAGTTTGTTTCATCATTCGACCGCCGTGTAAAATGTTTTTACCTTCTCCTGCACCAATAGCCATGTATTGTAGTGCGTCATGTGGGTGTGAGTATTTATTTTTATTAGGTTTATCTTCATAACGAGCATCACCAGAGACAGAAAGGCGACGATACTGGTACCCAGAACGGAAACCTTGGCGCAATGTCTTACAACTAGGGTCAAGAAGTAGACCTGGCTGACCATCAACCATACGATTTAGCATACCCTCAACCGCTTCAATTCTTACAACGGGATCATTGGTATTAGTGGGCAGGGCAACAATGCCATTAGCACGTAAAATTTGAAAGGGTGTGGTTTCATCTGTTTGAGCGCGTTGATCTCCAGCAGGATCACCATAAAAATTAAAGCGATCAGGCCCAAAACCCGGGAAATGTCTTTTAATTTCATACTTCAGAGTCTCTGCAAACCGTACTGTGCCCATATCAGTGGTCACCAACTCCCTTAATATGTTCCATCTACCATCTGGTCTGCGTTGCCCAAAGATTGCCGCCGGGGTAAGACCAAAGTCGATGCCAATAAAGATGTCTAGGCTTTCAATTGGTATTAAACTCTCGGTAGCAACGTGCACTTCATCATTAAATGTAGGATATACGCGCCTTCCTTCATCGATAGTGCCCAATCTATTCATCACATACACATCAATCCAGCTTTTAGTCTTACCTTTAATGATGTTGTTGTAGTATTCGGGGGTTAGATTGTTAGTATTTTCCGATTCGGGGTTCATAGAGTAGCTTAAAATAGACTTTCCAGTGCTATCAAAGTTCTCAACCATACCCGCTGGCTGGGTAAAGAACTTCCAGTTGTCTGGTTTCTGCAACATGGTCGCTTCTTCTCTAGGAATGTAGTCTGGTATAGGGCTTTCACCTGCCATGATAGGCCACCAATGGTCATCAGAGGGTGCATTAGTATCTGCTATTACACCATACCATGTTGGACCTCCGTCTTTCATAGAAGGATACCGCCCACACCGCATAGTACAGCCATCAACAACTGATTTGCTAATTTCTCTAGCCTCATTGATCCACACGCCTGTTAAATCTAGAGAGAGAAGCTTGTCTACATCGTCAGGACGATCTAATGCTAGGAATATAACCTCACATTCCACATCACCTATCTTTAGGCTGTGGGTAAACGGTACAGACCAGTTGAATTTGCCGAAAATTTTTTCAGGAAACCACTCAAGCCAAGTCTTTACGGTAGTTGTTTTTAACTGCGGATTAGTGTTTCTTATTATTGCGAATCGGGTGCGTTTAATTCCATCTTGTCCTGCAATTTGTTGAGACGCTCGACGGAATATCTCGACACAACAAGCAGACGAGGTACCACTACCCACAGGACCGCGTATACCACGGAAGTAACTTTCATCTTTAAGGAATGTTTTAAGGACTTCCCCCGCTGGTTTATAAGTAAATTCATAACTCACTCCACTAGACCTTTATCAACGGCCTGTTGTATGGTTTGTTCCCTAACCTTAGGGCCAACGGACTCTATCCATCTATCAAGCTCCCAATCTGAAACCTCATGCCGCTTAGTGCGGACTTTAAACATTTGACGAAGTACCTTTCGGAGCCTCGTCAAGTCCTCATGCCGGAGTTCTGAGCAGAAGCTCATTACTTTTTCTTTAACGCTTTGATCTTCGGAGCAACAACAGCCTTGTCTACAACATTAACTGCTTTGCTAAGTGCTTTATCGGCCTTACCACGGCCATCGCCTAGAGCTTTGTGGGCATCGTTAACAGTAGCTTCAAAATCATTAACTAGGCCCTCTAATTTGGCACCCTGGGCAGAGCCATCAATGGAACGGTGTAGGCGCTTGCTTAGTTTAATCATTCGTTTCTTTAAAGAACCAATATGCATTGTATGTAACTCCAAAAATAAAAAAAATATATCGAAGAGTATTAATTACAGAACAAGGTATAACCGTAAACGCACAGAATGCGATTGCTTTTTTTTAAAATAATTGTGTGTAGTGGACATATACTCGCAAAGACACCGAGTTTTTAACCCCCCTCCGCGTATATATACATACACCCACAGCCTATACTACCACATTAATTACACACCACTACTCGAGATCGATACGAATATGTACGTCACCTTGGATGCTATGTACACTACGATCGGGGGGCTTAAACCCTGTACGATCCAGTATGGAATCACTCGCTTGTAACTGTACGTACTCACTCTTCCCCTGCTTAGACAGCCGTATCAGTGTGTTGCTAGCTATTGCACTTGCTCTTGTTAGTCGTTCACCTACCTTCTGCTGTAGTAGCTCTTGAACGTAAGGATCATTCATGGCCTGTACCACCGAAGACCTGTTGCAATTCAACGACCTAGCTGTTGCCGAGTGCCCATCACCTGTTGCGACAATGTGTTCGATCATAGACAGTCTCAACGCTGAGATATCCTTCTTTCTCAACTCCTTTGCTTCTGGCTTGGTGATGTATGTACCACTCATCTTCTGTAGTCCTTTCTATCGTATCCTGTATGCACATCCCTTAGGGGATATATAAGGGGAATTTACCTAAACCTGTCAAGACAACTTCTGCTTTAACAGTAAACAGAGTTAGTGACTGCTGTCGCAGAGTAGCGGAGCAAGTGCTCCCTCAATGTACAGTCTCGTCGTATGCCTAAGATCCTCGTCGCTCTTGGCTTCCTCGGCGGCAAGCTCGACTTACCTATCTTTTAAGCGCTCGCTATCCGCTCACGCTCGGTAGTGTGAGAGACACTACCCAGAAAAGTATCGAGTATGCTGAACCCCCCTTCACTCGCTAACCGCTCATGAATAGTTTAGGAGCAAAAGCTCCAACGAGCAAAGCTCGAATTGAATCATCCTGTCGGATGATATTATCTCTCTCTGATTAGTGGAACCTGACATACCAAAATTGCCCGTATAGGAGACGAAATAAAACCACGCAAAGTGGCTTTGGTTTTTTTTCACCCCGCCCAAGCGCGGCACATTCGTGTCCTAGACTGGCACCACATCGCGCTTGTGCCTCACCTGATAACCCTGCGTTCCCACTACCCGCACACACTCATCCGAGAAACAACCGCATAACGGCGGTCGTCCCTCAATCGAGGTGCTCTGAGCGCACTGTTATTTCTGGCATGTCTGAACCCCCGAATCATCCCGAGATTAGCTTGGGAGTTTCAACTAACAATGGAGATTACAATGCGTATCAACATATGGTTCTTTCTAATTAACGTTTCCTTTTTCTTCTACAATTTCATCTTCATCTTAGCCAACTTAGGAGTATTATAATATGACTAACGAATTGGATCTACTTATACAGCATCATGAAGAACTGCTTGCGGAACATGCTACAGTACAACGTGAGCTAAACTACCTCATCATCTCATGGCGTGATGGGCTGACATCTATAGACGATGACCTTATGATCTCGGTCACTACCGAGCGTCTTGACTGGATCAGCCAATCAATTGCGGACACCGAATATGAATTATGCGAATGTTCTGACGAAGCTTGGGACAATCGTATGGTGTATGCACGATGATGTGTATGGGGAGTTTAGTAACGGGGTTACGTCCCCCCGACTCCCCGCTTCATGCCAGTGTGAGTGTCGGTGTACAACAACTAATTGCGGTGCCTCCGCTACGCCAGTACCGCAACAAGTTGCGGGGCGCGCTGTCCCAATTAGATGTTGACACCGAGAGTCGCGCCGTAGCGGAGCAAGTGCTCCGTCACGGATCGGCGCAACCACAACACTACTGGCAATTGCGGTCCATCGGGGGAACGCTTCCCCCGTTGAGAATAAACTCTGATCTTAAACTTTAACATATAGGAACTACATTATGACAAAATCAAATGGAACTACTGACGCATCTAACATGAACATTGTTAACCTAGACTTCACGCCAATGCTTGATGCCAATGACATTGGTACCGCATCTGAACGCGACAATGGGCAGACCAATCCTTACGCTCACGTTGGCTACTCAATTGTGATGACCAACCTGTTGCGTGGACTGTATGCCGCACAGCTCACAGCCAAGAATCACTACGACCGTACCGAGGAGCAAGAACGAGCACACCATGTCAAGCTTGGCGGCGACCGTGACATCATCGAGTCTGATGATATGGCTGACAACTTCCGCAAGCGCGTAGCTCAATCGAAGATCCAGTGGTACAACATCACGTGCATGGTTGATGAGCTTCAGTCTAAATTCAAAGCCATCACGCATGAAGAAGCAGAGTCCTTTGCAACATGGCTGGCTAACAAAGAAGCATGGGCACGTGGCGAACGCAAGCCCGTTGCAAGCACTGTTGACCGCAAGAAAACCACTGCGCTTGCATCAATAGCTGATGAAATCAACGTAGCTTAACAACCTCCTAAACCTTGGGGCATCGAGGCTTAACCGCTTCGGTGTCCTGCTTTTTTTTGCTCGAGAACAGAATCGTATAAAGGATACGATACATTAAAAGGTACACAAATAAATTGTGTACTCAGAAAGTCCCAACAGAAATAAGGACGGCTTACTGCCGATCATTTATACACAGTA
>TARA_R110000744_G_scaffold150693_2_pt1 | contig 23124 bp, 24 predicted proteins | sample TARA_R110000744 | Tara Oceans TARA_R110000744 (sample SAMEA4398083) | marine metagenome | biome: Polar Biome; feature: [DCM] deep chlorophyll maximum layer (ENVO:01000326); material: water (ENVO:00002006), including particulate matter (ENVO:01000060) such as... | depth 36 m | reverse complement strand
TGAAGCTATTGAATTATTTATAGAGCATCAAATAAGGATACCTGAACTAAATGTTGTAGGTCACTTAGATGCTGCTTTACACAATAAAGAAGATAATCATATTCAATTATATGACATTAAAACTTGTGCGTCTTATAAATGGCGTATGAAGTTTGGTCGTAAAAAAGAAAAAGGAGGAAGTGTTAATTACAACCTTCAAATAGGAACATATGCATTTGGTTTAGGTGAACAGCTTAAAACAACCAATATTGATATGAGTTTATTGTGGTATAATAAAGATACTAGTGCATTAAGAGAAGAAATAGTACCTCAAGAATGGATTGGTTCTGCTATAGAATATTGGGAAGAATTAGGTGAAACATTACAAGAGGTAACTTCTGATAATGGAGCAGAATTAATTCCTGGTAGCTATGGCGTACCTATGATGAATTGGGAATGTAGATACTGTGGCTTTAAAGACATTCATTGTCAAGGAATATAATAATGATAAAAACAAAAGAAATGATGCGTGTTGCTAATTTTGTATTTCATAAATCTGATGATAAAACTATTAATAGATTACTAAATAAGTTCTCAAATAGAGCTGTTGAGTCTAATAATAAGCATAATGATAAGATTCATGAAGTTCAAAAGTCAACTAAGCAATGGGTTATAGAAGCTTTAGAAGAAGCTATGGATATGTGTGTCTATTTACAAAGATTGTTAGAAAAAATAGAAAAAGAGGAAAAAAATAATGGAAAATGAAACACCATTTAAAATAGCAAAGAATAATGTAGGCTTAGAAATGGTTCAAGACTCATTGTTAAATATTACTACTCAACATAAAGTAATTGGTAAGATTGAAACACCAAAAGGTCTAGTAAAGAAAAAAATGGGATTTGATTATGTTGAACTGTCATATATGAAAAAAATAGCTAATGAACAATTTCCAGGATGGTCTTGGACTATTGTAAAATCAGAAGCTTTAGGAGCTGCAGCGTATGTAGTCCATGGAAGATTAAAATGGTTAGATAATGGATTATGGCGTGAAGGCGATATGGTAGCAGCTCATAGAATACAAACTAAACGTGGCTCAACAGAGTTCGTAGAAGTCGGTAATGATATTAAATCAGCAAATACAGATTGTATGAAGAAAGCATTTAATGTCTATATGGATATAGCAGCTGATGTTTATCGTTCTGATGACCCTAGCTTAGATGATGAGCAAGCAGATAGTTTAAAATCAGTAGCCTTAAGTGTTGATGATGAGCAATTTGAAAAAGTTAAATCGTTAATAGAAAATGGAACTATAAATAGTGGTAACTATAAAGCAAGTTTAGCAAAACTAGAAAGGTTAGCAAATGGATAATGAATTACTAGAAAGAGGATTGAGTTATTCTGTTGGAACTAATGATGGAAAAGTGTTTGAAAGAATAGTATACAAAGGAACAAAAAATGTTATGGGTAAAAACATAATGTGTTTTGAGACTGAAAATAAAGAAACAGTATCTATTAATCCAAGTTACTTTTCATATACAGTAGAAGACAATGGATACTTTCCTACACCTAAAGATTTTAATAATAACAAGGAGAATAATAATGGGTAAGCTGACTGTAGCAGAAACAAAAGCTCTGCAAGATGAAGGAATACTAAGTAAAGCATCAGTAAAAGAAATGCAAGATAAAGGTCTTGTATCTTCTAGAGCTAGAAATGAAAAAAGAGTAGTTAAAACTGCGAGTGGTACATATGTTACTCCTCAATTCTATTTTCAAGGACTAAATGGCGCTGACTATAGTGTAGACATGACTTCATTAAAGGATGAAGTTGCAAACTTAATTAATAAATATACTAAAATAATAAGTAAATAAGGAGGATTATTTTGATAACAATGACTGATACATATTTCGACGAAAAGACTGATGGTATTATACCAATAGTAGTTGGAACATATCCTGCTCATGTGAGTGGATTTGAAGGAAGAACTGTTCAAACTAAATTTGGAGAACAGAAAGTCTTTAATATCGAATTTCAAATAGCTGACGAAGTTGATAAAATGACTATTGTTAAACATCATTACGAAGAAGATGAATTAATTGAAAGCGTAGATGAAAATGGCAAACAAGTTAAAATATCAGCTACTTTTATGAAAGGAAAGAGATTCAAGTCTAAAGGTATATGGTTAACTGAAAATCCAGGCGATGGTGAAGGATGGAGAAATAGAACTTATGTTGAGTTCTTTCAAGGTCTAGGAGTAACTTTCCCTGTAGTTAAAGATAAAACTCAATTAGCAGAAATAGAAGAAGAAGACGTTTTAGGTCTACCTGCTTTAATTAAGCTAAATAAAGAGTTTTATGAAAAAGATGGTGAACAACGCTCTACTTGGAAAGCATTTACAGCTGTAAATTGGAAAGATGGTCAAAGATTATCTGCTGATGAAGTAAGCACAGATGATGTTCCTTTCTAAATAAGAGTTATTAAACAATATATGGGGCTAGTCAATAAAAGAATTAGCCCCATTTACTTAAAAAATAGGAAAATATAATGAAAAAAATAAGAACTTTAGTAAAACAAGCATTAAAAAATGGCTTTAAAAGTAAGCCTGCAAAAGGATATAAGTATTTACATCAACTAAAAAGAGGTTCTTTATTTAAAACTCCTAGTGGTTCTAAAGGGATATTATTAGATTCAGATATAAACGCAAGAGTTATTATTACAGAAACACCTGTCAGAAGAAACCCTGAATCTTATCTTGGTAAAAAAATAATTTCTAATGAAACAGAAGTGAAAGAAGTTATATAATGCAATGGTTAATATCACTTACAGGCTCGTTAGTTTGGATAGCAGTATCATTAGGAGTAATATGTTTTTGCATAATAGCAATATTGACAATAGTAGAAAATTGGTTAGCAAATGGAAAATTCGACAGATTCAAAAAATAAATACTTTGGAAATGAATCTTTTTGGAAAGAATGGTATAGATTAAATTCTATATATAACGATGATATTACAGACGCACATAAAGCATTAAAAGATATGTACGGCTATAACTATGAATCAGAATTTAATGACGAAACTAAATTAGAATAGGGCTAAATATAGCTCTAAAAAGGAAGAGGATGACAAAGAAAAAGTGATTTAGGTTGGCGTTTAAAGAACTATCTTTGAAAAAAAGGCATAAGGAAGCATGGTATGTGACTTGTGCCTTCTCTTTCTTAAATAACCGAGGAGTATTAAAATTGAAAAATGAACATGATTGGAGAAAGTCTCCTAAAGGAAGATTTCCCTATACAGGAACAATTAATAATAAAAAATATCTAAAAGATAGAGCAGAGTTATTTGCTGAAAATGGTAATGGTTGGTGGTGGTGGCAAGGAACTCATCTAGGGAAAAATATAGGTAAAGATAACGGATAAATAAAAACCAATAAAAAAGGAGGCTAAAAATGCCAAAAAAGAAAGTAAAATCTAAAGAAAATAAAGTTGGAAATTGGAGAGGTATAGAAGATAGATTCTTTAATAAAGTTAGAAAAGGCTTTATAAGAATATTTGGGAGTAAATACTAATGAGTAAATTAGGTGAAGTACATGACATGGCTATGAATAATAAAAAAGGAGAATTGATAGATTGGCTAGAGATGAGAATGAGTAAATCAGCAGCTAAACATGGTGCAAATGAATTCATGAAAGCAGCTGAAGAAATAAAAGAAAGAGAAGGAAAAATATTGTTTAAAAATATAGAAGAAAGTGACAGTACTAAGTTATAAGTGTCCCTGTTGTGGATACAGTAAAAAAGCATCATTCAATCCATCTAGATTAATAGCAGAACTAAAAAGAGAACGTTCAAAATCAACTAAAAGTATAATGAGAAAAGTTGTTAGTAATATAACAACAAACATCCCAAGTGAAAATCAATTGATAAAAGAATATTATTTTTATCAAGGAGTCTCACAAGTTTCAGATGAGGTCGTAAAATATGGAATCCAACAATACACAAATGGTAATCATTACTATAAAGGTAAAGGATTTAAATATTTAACGCACATAATTCTGAATCATAATTCAAATAAAGATAAATTAAAAACATACGAAAGACAAATGATTGGTAAACCACCGTCTGTCGTAAAACTCAAGGAGGAATAATGAAACTAGAACAAACAATGTTTCCAGTAAAAGAAGTACCAGCTATTCAATTAGATTCTATTGGTTTGATGACCTTAGATGGTCAAGATAACTTAATGAAAAGCGGATATAAGTTTATAGTGCGTGAAGATACAAATCAGATATTAAGTTGCATGACAGACTCATATAAACTAGTACCTAACTCTGATATTATTAAGGCAGCTGAGCCAACGCTAAAGCAGCACAAGGCAGTATTAAGAGAATCAGTTACTTTAGGTGATGGTCAACGTTCAGTTTGGAGATGGTCACTTCCAGAGTCATTAATAAAAATGGATGAAGGCGATGCAATGCATCCTGAAATTATAATTAAAAATAGTTATGATGGAAGTTTGCAAGTTCATATTCTAGCAGGTGCTTTTAGATTAGTTTGTAGTAATGGTATGATTATAGGAAATATAACTTCAAAACATAATTACAAACATAATATTGGAAATATGAATTTAGATAACTTAGAAGAAATAATCGTAAATACAATTCAACAAACAGAAGAAGAAGGAAAGAAACTTCCTTTATTAAAAGAAACTAAACTAAATCAAAAACACATAATTAAATTAATAGAACTATTCCCTTCCACAATGTCAGAATTTATAACACAATACTTAATTGCTAATAAACCAAAAACATATTGGGATTTGTATAATGTTGCTACATATATCAATACTCATAAAATGAATAGAAACTATAATACAACACATCAAATTGAAAGCAAATTGTATTCTAATGTTAATAAATGGGCTACAGCTTAATACATGTCATCATTCAAATGGACAGACTGTCCTGTAATAATACCTTACTATGGAGGAAAATATCAATTAAGTAAAGTTTTAGTACCTATGCTACCAAAACATGAAAGATATATTGAGGTATTTGCAGGTGGTCTGTCTATGTATTTTAGAAAAGTAAATTCAAAACTTAGTATTGTGAACGATTTTGATAATGATATTGCAAATCTATACCATGTAATATGTGAAGATTTTGATAGATTTAAGTCATACTGTAAAATGATACCTAAAGCAAGACATTTATTTTATAATTTTAGATTAGAATTAAAAGACAAGCCTGAGATTAATTTCCCTGATTACAGAAGAGCAGTAAAGTATTACTATATAATAATGAACGCTTTCAATAATAATTACCATACTCCTATGAGCAAAGAAGACGATTGGGATACAAACGCATTAGATTTCATACATTATGGTAGAAAAAAACTATTGCACACAGTTATAGAAAACTTTGACTTTAGAGAATTACATAAAAGATACCCACCTAAGAAAGGAGATTTTTGGTATTACGACCCTCCTTATATAAGAGCAGGAGAAAGAAAAGACTATTACTTTTATCACTTTACAGAAGAAGACCATATAGAATTATCTGAATTAGTAAAAACAATAGATAAAGCAGGTGCAAAATTCATGGTAAGCTATGATGACAGAGAAATAGTAATGGAATTATATAAAGGTTTTATAATAAACAAAATACCTGTTAAGTATGCAGGTCAAACAACAAACAGGGATTACAAGAATGAACTTGTGATAACTAATTACGAACCAAATAACCAACAAGTGAGTTTACTATGAATGAAAAAACAGTAAATAAAATACCACCTAATTCAATAGAAGCCGAAGAGGCTGTTATAGGTGCTGTTTTATTAAAAGGTAATGATATATTTGTAAAATGCGATGGATGGATTAGAGATTCTGATGCATTTTATAATAATAAAACAAAGATGATTTGGGAATCTTGTAGTGAAATGCAAAGGAATGGTGAAGCTATAGATGTGGTTACTGTTTCTCAAAATCTAAAAGATAAAAAAGACCTCACATTAAATTCAAATCTAGATATGTTTTATTTGACAGGATTGCCTGATAAAGTTCCTACAACTGCTAACGTTGAACATTATGCTAGAATTATTTGGGAAAAATTCATTAAAAGAGAAGCAATTAAATCAGCTCATAAATTGTACAATACAAGCTTTGATAAACAAGAGGAGAAAGCAGAAGCTTTATTGCATGAACACGCTAGATTAATTAATGAATTAATGGAAATAGCCCCAAGTAAAAAAAGAGAAATATCTGAGATAGTAAACGAAACAATAGATACTCTTAAAACAGGTAAGAATATCATTAAATTTGGTTACCCTCCATTAGATAATATTGCAGGTGGTATGACTAGAAAAGAAATAACAGTTATTGGTGGTAGACCAGGTCATGGCAAAACTACATTAACTACAAATCTAGTAAGAAGTCTTCTTAAGCAAGGCAATAAAGTCATGCTATTTAATCGTGAGATGAGTAATACGGAAATGATGAAGAAATTCTTTGTTATGGAAAGCGATGGATTATCATATGAAGATATGAGAGTTGGTGATATATCTAAAGGCAAAATGGAAACTATTGAAATAATATCTAATGATATAAAAGATGAATTAAAAAATCTAATAATGTATGATGATATAAGAACATTAGGCGATGCTATGAGAGAAGTACAAAGAGAAAAGCCTGATGTTATTATAGATGATTATATACAACTAATAAAAGTAGAAAACAAGTCAAATAAAGATAGACGTTTTGAAATAGAAGAAATACTCACAGAGTATAAATGGATATGCAAGAAAATGAATTGTAGTGCAATATTAGTTTCACAGCTTAATAGAGAAATAGAAAAACGATTAGAGCCTAGACCTAAAATGTCTGATTTCTCAGAAAGTGGTGCTATTGAGCAAACTGCTGAGACTGCTTTATTTGTATTTTATGGATACAATTTTGATGATGAAAAATATGATAAAAACGAAATAGAAGTAATATGCGATAAAGCTAGATATGGTAAAGTCGGTACTTACATTATGGGATTCAATGGTAGTAAGTGTAAATTTTACGATAGTGGCGATATGGCAAGAAGAGAGGTTAAACGACTAATGGAAAAGAATACAGTTAAAATAGGTATTGACAGAGCTATAGAACCAAAGGCATTGTTCTAATGGATAAATCAACAGCAACAATTAAATTCTCAAAAGATGAAATTAATCAATTAATTAGAGCAATAGTTTTAAGAAATAATGTAGCAAAATCATTCGAAAAAGACTCAGAAAAACAAGCGTATAAAAAACTAAAAGATGATTTAGGAATTATTCTTAATAATATAATTGAAGGAGAACAACAGGTGAATAACTCATGAAAAGTATAATTGGAATTGACCCTGGAAAAGGCGGTGGCATTGCCATCGTCTATCTAGTGGATTCAAAACATGGAAATAAATGGCTTGCTGAAAAATGTCCTAAAACTATTAAAGAAATGGTGACTATTCTTAGAATGTTTAGTCATAATTCATGGGATTTTGATATAGAATGTTTTTTAGAAAGCGTTCATGCGTTTCCAACAGATGGAAGGAGTAGTGCTTTTAAGTTTGGAATGAATTTTGGAATTTGGCAAGGAATTTTAGAAGCACTAAATATTAAAACTACTTTAGTTACACCTCAAGCCTGGCAGAAGCCATATGAATTATCTAAAGTTAAAACAGAGAGGAAAAAACAGTTGAAAGAAATTGCAAAAAAAGCTAGTGGATTAGAAAAAGTTACATTAGCTACATCTGATGCTATATGCATTGCTAAACATGGAAAGGAAAATTATGAGCTATAATGTAGAATTGCCAATAATAAAAGAAAGAATAAATTGGGGAAATGATATTTTTGGATTTGTTGTAATAGATGTCACTACTCAAATGCCTAATTATACTTCAAAACAAAGAGAAATAAGATTGGGAATTAGTCCTTTGCAAATAGAAATTACTCATCATTTTGGTCAAATAATAAAATTCGGTATTTCAATATTTGAAAATTACGCTATAAGGTCAGAAATACAATATGGCAAGTTTGAATAATTATAAATTTAAATTATTAGCAGAAAGAATTAATGATTTGTTAAAAATTATAGAAGAAATGAAAATACTTTTATCCTCTGTAGTTAGTGGAATGAAACAAGTTAGTGACATTTTAGAAAAAGAAAGCGAGGAGTAGATTAAAAAAGTAAATCTTTAAAAGCTTTTACTTTATCATCTTCTTCCCAAAATTCTTTAGTAATAAATAAGTCATTAACCATAGTGCCGAGGAGGACGGGCATGACAAGAAATCTTATTTTATTTAAGGAATCTTTCATTGCCTTGTCTTCTTCGTCATCTTCACCAATCCCTGACATAAAAAGAACTCCCCAAACCATAAATCGCATACTTAATCCAAGAGCAGGATTTTCCATACTTCTTATAACATCTACTGCTCCACCCATTTGAAGAGTTCTCATTATTTTTGATATAAATGGAACTACACTAGCCATTGAAGCAAATGTACTAGCTAATCCTCTGCTAACAATAAATCTTCCCATAGCTAAAGCTTCTTGGTCTGTATATTCATCACTAGGATTATATGATTTTCTTGATTCAGTTTTTCTTTTAAATCCTCTATTTTTAATAGTTTCTGTAAAAGATAAATCTGTAGGTAAAACTGCTTTTAATATTCTAAGAGCTCCATCTTTCCCACTTACATTAGCATCTGTAAATCTTTTTAATAAATTATAATCATGTTGCATTTGTAATGTTGGATATTGCTTATATTGAAGAAATAATCTTCCAATTCCATTAAATCCTTCTCCAACATATTGAGGAGTCATACCAAATTGAGTATTATAAACTGCATCTCTAGCTATTTTAACAGCTTGATTTGATGAAAATAATTCTCTATCACTTGTATTCTCATTCCCCCCTAAAATACCTCTTTGCTTAGCATCTAATAATGCCATAATAATAGTTGTTTTTCTTAAAGTTTCTTCACCCCCTGTAAAAGTAAAAGCTGATTCTAACATTTTATTATTAAAAGCATAAGATAATTTCCAAGATACCATTTTTCTTAGTTTATTTTCTGAAATTTCTCCAACAAGTTTTTTAAATTGAGCATTGACAATTTCTCTAGTTTGAGTATTGTCTTGAGCCATTATATCATAATATTCGCCTTTTTTTGTATCAATCTCAGCTTTATTTACTCTTTTTCTTAATTCATTTACATTTTGTAAATTTTTAAGTTGAGTTACTTCTTTTGGGCTTTTTGCTTTAATAACAAGTTTTAATATAAAATCATCTATATCTTTATCAGGATTTTTTATAAAATTATCTCTTCCTTTAGATAATAACTTTGCCCATTCTATCATATTATAAGAAGGAAGCACAGTCCCAGGAACAAATCCAAAATCCTTAAATTCTAAATCTCCGCCTTGCATCATAACATCATTAAACATAGTAACTAAATTTAAACAACCTGTATTATCAACTATAAAATCCCAATCACTTCTAGTATCTGTATTTTTAGAATTCATTATTTTATTGGCTTTCATATAACTAGCAAAGCCTGTTTTTATTATTGTATTAAATATTTGACTATGATTGCCAATAGCAGCTTTAGTACCTAAATATCTCATAGTAGCAGGAGTTGTTAACATTTTTGTTAATTTTTCTGCAGACTCAGGAGTGAAAGAAGCTCCTTTGTTTTTATTCCAAAACCTAGAAACAGAATTTAATTTATCAGATAATTGTTTATATCCTAAATCTCCTTTTGATAGACCAGGTATTCTAGGGACAGTCGCTCTTGTATCAGAATCTCCAAAAGCTATTTTAACTCTATTTTTTAAATAATCAATAACACCATCAACATTAGTTTCATTTAGTTTTTGCATAGTATGAATTGTATCTAACATTTCAACTATAACTTCATTCCTATGATAAGTTCTATAAATTCCTTCTAAATATTCTTTATAAATATCTCCATCTTTTCTTCTTTCAGTTTGGTCAGTCCAAGATGTAATATGTTTTAAACTAGTTGTAGTCTCTAAATCTACAAGATGACTAGACTTATCATTATCATTCATGCTAAATAAAAGTTTATCTAAATGCTCTATTCCTAATTCATACTGCTTTACTTTTTCAGTCTCATTAGCTCTTTTAGCTCTAGTAAGTTTTATTCTTAAATCTTTAAGTTGATTTGGAATCTGCTTTAAAAGAATATTTTGCTTATCATACAAATGAGGAACATAATTTTGCTCTTTCTTTTTTGCAAAACTATTAGCAGTCCTTAGTGTTTGAGTCTCACTATTCCACCATACTCTACTATCAATACCTCCAATTGAATATATATCTTCAAAGTATTCTTTTATTTTACTATCAGTTATATTTGGATTATCTTTTCTTAAACTTTTTTCTATTTTTATATTTAATGCTTCTCTTTTCTTTTCTAATTTTTGAGTTCTATCTACAGTATCTAAAAATACTCTATCATTTAATTGACGCATTGCAAAAATAGCTATGTCTGCATCTTTAATTAAATTTTCATTTGGCTGACGCTTCATTTTTTGAAAATCAATATATTGTTTAGTATGAGTTGACTTTTCTTTTCCTTTAGAATCTTTAATAGGTTTATTGTCTTTTCCTACTAGTCTACCAAAATCATTTATTTTATTTGATTTAAAATAACCTCCACCTTCAAAAACAATATCTAAGTCTTCTTGAGTATAGGTAGATTTTTCAGAAGGCATCTCTTCGCCCATAAAGTTATATTTTTTATTTTGACCTATAAATCTTACTCCATTTACTTTATCACCTCTAGTTGAAATTTCATGTTTGTCTATTAAATAAGTATTATATTGTTCACCTACAGAAGATTCTCCTTGTTTAATCATTACATACCTGTAAGCAAATTTTCTTGTTTTTCTAGTCCCATCTTTTCTAGGCTTACCATAAGGAACTTCAACTATTTTTTCATGTATTCCTGCTATTCTATTTCCATCTTCTCTAGCACCTTCTTTTTTCATTAAATCAAGTTTTTTCTTTATATAGCTTAAAGCTTTTCCTGTTTCTTTACTTTCTATATATCCATCTTTACCTATATCCCAATTTAATAAAGTAGGAACAATTTTTCTTAATTGACCATCTAATGATTCATTCGTTAATTTATCTGTATATAATGATAATAAAGCTTCTCCCACTTGCTCTCTAGTTGCACCTAAATCTTCTTTATCCATCCATACTTCTTTATCAGTATACTCACCATCTACTTTTTCATTAATTTTATAACTATCAATTCCCTTGTAAACGCCTTCTCCTATTATAGAAACTTCAAGTCCAGTAGTTTTATCTATAAAGCCTTCTATTCCATCCATAGATGAATTATTTAAATTAAATAAAGAATTTGATACATCTCCAATTTTTAATTTATGTTTACCATAAAACAAATCTCTAATATCTTCATACTCTGTGTTAAATTTATTAACCATTGAAATATCTTTATCGCCAACTCTTAATGCTTTATTAACAAGTTGTAAAGCAGCTCCACTAAAATCAACATGAGACATTATAACATCAGGAGGAGTCATCATTATTTCAAAAGTAGAAAGCTTACCTCTTTTTAAAGTTTTATTTCTTCTTTTTAATATTCTATCTACAGTACCATCTAAACCTGAAAGAGTATAGGCAGATTGTTGAGCAGATATAGGATTTATATCACCCCAACCTCTTTTTGCAAAAATAAGCCTCCAATTTTCAACAGCTCTTCTAGGTTCTAATAATGTTCTATTGTAATTAGCTTCTTTTGAAGAATCATTTATATAATTAGATAATTTATTAAATAATACTTTGTGTTTTTCGTGCTTTAATAAAGCAATTCTTAATTCTTTTTTTCTTCTTTCAGAAGGTTTACTTGCTAAAGCTGCTTCTGCTTTTCTTATATGAGCTTTAGTTGGAAACCCTAATAAAGCACCAACTGCATTTTTAACTTCTAACTTATATGTAAATATATGTCGACTTTCATCTACAGTAGCTGCATTTAATGCGTCTTTACATAAACTCATCCTATTACCTTACAAGCTTTCTTAAATAAAGGGTCTTGTTCTTGCTCATCAAACATTTGATTTAATTCTTGAACATATTGTAGTTGAATTCTTGTTTGCTTTTCAGTTTTCTTAACACTTTCTTTTTTAGTGTAAGCAAAACTTCTTAAATTTCTTTCAAAAGCAGGTAAATATATTTTTAACATCTTTTTATCCATTAATTTAAGAGGTGGTATTTTTAAAATATTTACTTGCGACTTAAAACCAGATAACATTTCTAATGTTGCAAAAGATTTTGAAATTGAAGATAATTTATTCCATTCATCTTGGAATCTATCAACAAAATTAGTCATATTTGCATTTAAATCACTACGAGCACTATTATTATCATCAGTCTTCATATCTTTTTGAAGTTTCTGCCATATATCAAGAAAGCTCCATGGTTTATCAGATTTTTCAAAGATTCTTTTTTTATGAATAAAATTCCAAACATCAACAGCATTTTCGGAACTAGTATCTGAAATATAATCAGAATATTCTTTTTTATTTTTAATTGATTCCCACATTTCTGACATAGCCATAGTATGAGCCAATTCGTGATTAACTTTGTTATCGTATATTGCATGAAACTGAGTATCACCAATTTTCATATCAATACCTGTTATTAATTGTTCAGCAGGAGATGGTTTATTTTTTATTCTAAGATTAACAACTCTAGCCATTTTTTTAGGATTAAATTTTATTAACATTTCAGATTGAAAACGTTCAGCATAAGTTTTACTATCTAATAAATCATCATTTTCATCATACATTCTTTCTTTTAAAGTTCTACTATTTAATAAATTATCTTCATATTTAGCACTATTATTTCCAATTTGTCCTTGACGTATTTGACTAATATTTTGAATATTTAAAGCTAAGCCTAAAGTTTTTCTCATCATAGCATCTATAGCAGTATTGCCATCAAGAGGTTGTCCATTTGCTCTTTCAAATATTTTAGTAACCATAAAATCAAAATTATTTAAACCTGAATTACTTATAATTTCACCCCAATGCCTATATTTTACTGCGTCAACTGCCATTTGAAATAATATAGATATTTCATGTGATTTTGTTGTTTTTAAATATACTTCTTTTAATGCGTTACCTGTATCTAATCCTAAATAAAGCTGACCATTTTTATGAGTCTTAAATTCAACTTTTTTACCGTCAGAAGTAACAATAGAGTCTCCATTTTTCTTAAGAATTTTTAAATTTTCATGATTCAATTGGTCTTTATCTAAAGGTTTATAATCCATAATAGTAGATTCATTTGGATTAGCTATGGAAATAGCTTGCTGTACACTGCCAACAAGTAAGTTTATTTTAAAATCCTTAGCAAATAATTGAGACATTAAAGTTTTAGCGTTAACCATAACGCCTGTTCCACCTTGAGACTTAGCGTTATTTAAAACTTCATTTATCATATCATCTCTAGAAATAACTGAAGTATCACCTACTTTTTTATCTTTATCAGTTCTTAATCCCCAAATATCTAAAACAGACTGCTTATCTACTTCAGCAAAAATATCGCTATTCTGCCAATTTTTCATAGCTTTAACATGAGAATCAGATATAAATTCAAAAGCTGCTTTATCACCATCCCAATCACCATCTAATACAGCTAAAACATCTTCTTTGCTCATAAAAATAACTTCACCTTGATTGCCCTTAACAATGCTTCTAATCTTTCTTAAAACAGGACCAGTAACTTTTGCAATAGGGTTTCTATGAATTAACATATCAACATCGTTAGTTTCTAAAAATTTATTTAAAGTAGTAAGTTTATTATCAAAAGGAGAATTGTTACCCATAGTAGACCAATCAATTTTCTTTAATGCTTCTGATTGCAAATATCTTCTTTCAACTTCATCTATTGCTACTCTATTATCACCACTTACTGCAACCTCTCCTTCTTCAAGCTTTAAATGGACTGCGGGCTTAAGATAAGTAAGACTACTTTTATTATTCCAAGCTCTTCCTTTTAATATTCCATTTCTAATAATAGTAGCATTAAGAACAGGTAATATATGTTGTATTAAAGCAGGATGGAATATTCCCATACCATCTTCTTGTATTAATTCAAAATATTCTTGTAATTCAGTTGGAACTTTATTTGCATCTATTTCTGTTTGAATAAACTCTCTAAATTTAGAAGGGTCTTCAAAAAATTGATTTATTTTATTAGAATAATATTCTAAAACTTCACTATATCTTCCTTCAATTTGTTTTAATAATGCTTTAGCTTCTCTTGAGTCGTGTATTGTTAATAACATTTCTCCTAATGCAATAGGATGAGATGCAGATAATTTAGATTTATCCATCATGCTATGAACTACTATATCTTTTTCATCAATTGGTATTAATTTATTATTTTCTTTATAATTATTAACTCTTACTTTTGCTTCATTTTGAGAACCTATCATATCAAATTTTTCACCATAAGTAGGACTATCAGGATTCATATCTTTAAAATATGTGTTATTTCCTTGACCTTCAACTTGTGCAATTAAAACATCATTGTCATAAAATTGCATTCCCTTAAATGGTGTAAACTGCATATGTTTCATACCAAGATAATTAACGCTTCCATCATCATTTACAGTTCTTTTTCTTATAAAAGTTTTTAATTGTCTTAATGGGTTTGAACCATTTTTTCTTAATTTACCTAAATTTTTTGCTATTTTATTTAAATAAGAAGACCCTGTGAATGTAGCTCCATCATAATCTTTATACTTACCTCTATATTCTGATGTGCTTCCCTGTATAGGTTTACCATCTGAGCCTACTTTAGCTACACGAACTTCAACATTTTCATCAATAACCATTAATTGACCAGTGCCAACTCCTATTGGTCTTATTCCTTCTGCCATATCAATGCTCATTCGAGTCAAACTATCGGCAGCACTATTTTCATTTCCTTCTTTCATATAATCAGGAGTTCTTACTTCTTGCCAAAATTTTATTCTAGCTAAAGTTTTTGAATATATAGTATTAACAGCTAATTTAGATTTTAACCCATCTATATTCATAATTGAGTCTTTTATTACATTAATATCATTAGTATTTTTAAGCATACTAGATATTTCTTTTAATAAATTAAGGCTTGTTGGTACATTCCCTCTAAGAGTATTAAAAATTTCAGCTTCAGTTTCTTGAATTATTCTATCTTTTAAAGAATTAGAAATATTTCCTTTTTCTACTTGATTATCAAGAATAGATACAAAAGATTCTTTGTCTACTTTTGTTGGCATTATATTGCTAGTTGTTTTTGTGGATAAAATAGCAGAATTATCTCCTAATTTAGTCCCTACAACTGTCAATAAATTTCCAACTTCCATTAAAGGCTTTAAATCTTTTATGCTTTTAATGTTAGATAACTCTTTCATAAACTTATTTAAATATTGACCTAAATAATTTTGTTCAATTTCTTCCATACCTTCTTCTGTTATAGATTCTTTAGCTTCGTGATAATAATCAGTACCTTTATAATTTTTTTTAATTAAAATTTGTTTTAAAGGCAATATAAATAATCTCATCTGTGTGCCTTCAAATTGCTGTTCAATAAAATTCATTGTATATGTTTCAGGATGAGCTTTATTTGTTTTCAAATCAACCATTCCATCAACTTGTACACCGCTACCATCTAATATCCACCTTTGATAAACTCTAGTATCGCTTCCTTGTCTTCCTTTTTCACGACCTTCTTTTCCAGGAATATATCTTCTAATTCTAGATTTTTGTTTCAACCAATCTAATCTTAATAGCTTATCTTCTTTGCTATCTGCTATAATTTGTTTTAATTTTTCTTCTCCATATTGCCTTGAATCAACTAATTTTTTAGCCCAAGTCATTAATTCTTTTTTGTATTCACCATAACTTTTTGCTTTTTTTGCCATATCAATGATTATAGGATAATCTATTTTTGTATCAACATATACACCAATAGCTTCAAAAAACATATGAGTTTGTTGTAAATCATTTGGTATATAAGTTAAATTAACATCAGCTTCTCCTCCTGTTTGCCCATCAGTTTCATCATTAGGAGTATTAGTCTCATTAGTTGGAGTGTCATATTCAATAGTATTTGTATCCGAATTATCCTGTATACCAAGCCATCTTCCTTGATAAAATTCTTCTGCTATAAATTGAAATACATTTTCATCTTTTATTTCTATTCCAATAAATCTTTTTACTCTGTTTGCAAATTGCTTTAACCATATTTTTATTTTATTAAACTTACTTGTATCTCTTGCTCTGCTTACAAAATATAAACCTATTTCTTTTACAAGATTTTCTTCACTTTTAAATATTTTTAAACCACGTTTTACAATATTCTCATTTTTCATAAGTTTTATGTATATATGAGCATATTCATGAGGCATAGTATCCATTCTACCATCTGTCGTAGACCAAGCTGCAAGTTTATTCAAAGAAAATCCAATTCTTTGTAATCCTTCAGCTTCAATAAGCCCTTCAAATTCAAGAGTAGTAATCTTAGGAAAAAACTTTTTTAATCTTTTTAAAATAGTCTCAGCAAGATTTTTATTTTCAGAAATTAATTGTTCTTCACTAGACATATTATCTTGAAAATCAACATTGTCTTCATCAGGATTTTGCCTATTCATAATATCATCAATATTTTGGTCTGTCGTATTTTTTGATTTCTTAGTAGCTTCAGGTGATGCAGCTTGAGCATCTTCAGCAGCTTTCATTCTTTCGTTAAAAACTTTATTATATATTTTTCTTTTATCAGCGTTTATTCCAGGTCTATCTTTAACACTCCACAAATTATCTAAACTTGACTCCCTTGCTAGTGATTCAGGGTCTGTTGTAAAAGTCCAATTGTCAATAAATCCTTCAAGGTCTTTAAACTCTTGACCTGTTTCAGGGTTTATTTTTCTAGCAGGGACTATAGGTTTTTCATCAGCTTTTTTAATTGGAGGCTTAGTATCTCCTGGAGTATCTGAAACTTCTCCTGTTAATGTAATCTCTTCTTCTATATTAGGCTCTGAATCATCTGATAATAATTCTTCTTGTTCAGTAGGAGCTTCTGATGATTCTTCTGTCGGAATCTCTTGAGCTATTTCACCTGTTAATTGAGGCGATTCTTCAATTATTTGTGGAGCTTCTTCTGAAGTTTTAGATTCAGTTAAGCTTAAAGTTTGGTTTCCTCCAACAATTTTAGGAATAGATAATTTTGAGCCAATAGAATTACCATTTTTATCAAAACCTTGAACAACTATAGTATTAGGCTTTATTGCTAAAACTTTAATATTATCAACATTTTTATTGTTTTGTAAATTTTCTAATGTTTTTAATGCTGCTTTATAACCTTTAGTTATCTTAACTTTTTTTCTTTTTAGCATATTAACTATATCTTTAGTTAAAGATACAGTATCATCTTTTGCTATTTTTTGAGATGGAGCAGGTGCATCTTTAAGACCATATTTTTCCACCAACTTTCTTTTAAAATCTAATAATGCAACCTCTCCAAAGCCCTGCGTTATTTTAACAGGACTATTTTGCATCTTAACTGCTTCAGATAACTCATCTAACTCAGGTTTTGTAAGGTTAACCTTTTTTCCATCAACTTTAGCTCCTACTTCTGCATCATCATTAGTATCTAAAATTACTCTTTTGTTAGGTTCGAAATATGAATCTAATTTTTTTTCAGTTCCTTCTTTTCTTCTCGCTAGTTCATTCTTTAAAGCTTGAGCGTCTCTTGCAAACTCTAATGCTCTAGTTCCTTCTTCTTTTTGTGCATTTTGAACTTCTATTGCTCTTTTTAAACCTGCTTCAATTTGTTCATTAGTTAATTTGCTGAAGCCATCTTTAAATTGAGGCATCCACTCAATTGTATAATTAGGGTCTTTAGGGTTTTTAAAACTATACATGCTATTATCAAGAAGAGATACTTTTCCATCTACTTCTATTTTAATGCTACCACCTTTAGAGACTCCAGCAATTTTTGCTTTTACTGAATCGCCTTTAGGATTAAAAACTTCTATTTCATCTCCTACATTCGGACTTGTTGTCTTTTTTAAATCTTTTTTATCTGTTTTAACTTTATCTACAGTTACGCCTTCAAAAGAAACTCCCCCATCTCTTTCTTCATTATACTCATCTAAAGGAACAGCTTCGCTTTGAGGTTCACCATCTATATTAGGAGTATCATCAACACTAGGTTCATCTTGAGGAGAAAATTCATCATCCATTTGAATTTCATACTCAGGCTCAACTTCTTGAAACTGACTATCTTCTTGAATAATTTCTGATAACTTTCCTCTGCTTGCAAATTCTTTAATATATGCAATAATTTTTGCTTTAGCTTTTGGAAGTTTTTTACCATCATTTTCTTTTCCATAAGCTTCATTTAAATCATCATATATTAAATCTAATAATTGTTTAGAGTTTTTAGATTTAGAAATTTCATCAATTAATTCAGGACTGTCTTGTAAAACTCTTAATATTTTCTTAGAAGGGTTAGATATAGATTCACTTGCTCTAATAGCTTTTGCAAGTAATGTGTCTCCAATAGGACTATTCTTAGCAACTGACGATATAACTTCTCCCATATTACCTTCAGGGTCAGTAGCAGCTTCAATAAATGCTTTAAATATACCTTTTTCATTTTGATTTTTTGGTGCAACTTCTGTAACAACACCTTCTTTAGCAACTTTATTTACTCTTTCTTCTCTTTTTTTAGCTTCTTCTGCTGCTATTTCATCAAGAGTAGTTTTAGTAGAAAAGACTCCTTTAACTCCACTACCAACACCCATAAGAGCTCCTGCAAAAGCTTCTTCATAAACTGCAGGGTCATCTTTAGCTTCTTTAAATCCTTGAATAGCAGATTCATATGCACTTAATCCGTCTTTTCCATAACCTAATTCAATAGCTCTATTTGTAGCTGTTTGAGTTAAAGCCTGAGCTCCTTCAGTAAGTCCTTCTGAAAATGCACCTTCAACAGTTCTAATTGCACCTGCTCCAAGTCTAGTGCCTGCATAAGCAAGAAAATTCCTATCTACACCTGCATCAACAACAGCCCTAGCCATTTTATCGGCAATAGTTTTTTTAGCAACCTTCGAACCAATACCAATAGATTTTAAAAATCCTTTAGCACCAGCTCTTTCAAGAAAAGAAGAGGCTAATCCATATCCTAAAGAGGCAGTAGTTGCATATTTCTTAGCTTCTTTAGGGTCAAGACCCATTTCATCTACCATTAATTTCATTACTTCATTATATTCGTTACCTGCTTCCATAGCAAACATGGGTGCCATTGAAATAGCAGTGCCAAGCATAGTAAGTGAAGCTCCTGCTGTTTTAGGAATTAACGCAACAGCTAACGCAGTTGACGCAGTAGAGACTACAAAAGATGGGATAGCTTCAGAAGCAGAGCGAAGCCAAGTATCTATATTGCTCCATCCAGGCTCATGTTCTTTCCAAGCAAAATAAGCTTGAATTTCTGGATTTTGAGCTACTTTTTGTTGAAAAACAAGTTCTGAATATTTTCTATATTCTTCTCCTGTCTCAGAAGGAGTAAAAAGACCAACCATTCCTGTTTTTGTACCATCAAAAAGTTGACCCATTTGAAAGCTAAATCTTTCAGCAAAGCCTAAAGAAGCTTCATTTCCATATTGTTTATAAAACTTTTCACCTAAAGTGTCAAATCTTATATTTTTATATACACCAGGGTCTTTTTCGGCAGCAGCCCTAATAATTTGCTCATCTGTAAATTGATTCCAATAGTCAGGATTTTTCCTTCTTACTAAATCGGCAACTTGCTCAGCTGTCAAATTTAAATTATCTTGCATTGTTTAATTAAAAATTAAGAGGTTCTAATGAATCTAGAATATCTTGAGTTTCTTTTGAATCATACCACGGCACTTCATCTTTGCTTTCTTTAATTTTTAAACTACCTCCTAATAACTTTTCAATATCAATTAATTTTTCTTGTCTTAATTTTATATTTGTATTTAATACCATAAATCTTTTATGAGCTCCACCTTCTTTTGCATGGATACCTTCAATTCTTTTGTCATCATATGCTTTAGTATCTTCATATCCTTTTTTTGATTTTCTAACCTTAGCTAGTAAATCTTGTTTTTGTTTTAAAAGTTTTTTAAGAGCTGAAGCATTATTAACATATTCCTCATTCTTTGTATCTATTATTTTAGTTTCCTCTATTACTTTATCCTGCCCCAAACCTTCTAAATCTTTACTTTCTTTATTCGTAGTTATATTATCTGTGCTCCATTTATTATCTGTCCATTTAGGCAAAGTGGTAATATAAGCTTCAGCAGCTCCTGCCATTGAAAATTGAATTTGCTCTTTGTTTTCTTCACCATCAATATCGTATTCAATATTTTTAACGTTTGCTCTCATTTTGTTTCTTATATCTTCAGTAAGATTTATTTTATATTCACCTATACCCATACCTGGAAGGACTCTACCATTTTTCATATATTGAGCACCATCTGCGTAATTAAAAGAACCATCATCTTTATCTATGGGCTTTAGAATTAAGCCATACATATAAGCAGCATGTGCATCATACATTCTATCTCCATTAGGAGTATTAAAATACTTAGCTGGACCAGTGGAATAAATACCTCCACCAAGAGCATCTCCTTCTAGGTTGTCTTGTTTTATTATAAAATCAGGTATTGCTTTAAATCTAGCAGCTATATTAGAGGGCGAAAGAGTTTCTCCACCTGGTGAGCCATCAGGATTGTCCCAATTACCTTTGCTTGTAGGATAACTTGCAAAAAGATTCCAAACTTGAAAATACTTTCCTAGACCATTTTTCTGAGCAGCTGTATTGATTCCTGTCATATTAAGGTTTCTAAATTTCAATCTAGCATCGTCACTTTCTATTCTTGCTGTATCTTCGGGAGTTGGCATTGAATCTAAACGTGATTTCTCATCAGTTACATCAGTTAATGAGCTTCCTGTTAATAATGAATATGCTCTATCCCAATCTCCTTCTTCTCTAGCTATTTTTGCTTCACGAAAAGCAGCAGCTTTAGTTGGATTTTCTTTTTCATCAATTTTATTTTTCGTGTATCTTTGAAGTTGATTTTGGACTACATTCCTTTTTATTCCTTCTTTTTCAAATTTTTCCAATATATCATACTTAACTTTATCTTCCCCTGCGTAATATTCTTTTTGATTTTGAATATTTTGTAAAGTAGATTTAATTGCCTCAGTATTATATCCACCAGTTGTAGCATTATAATTAGGAATATTTATCAAAGAATTAACTATATCTTTTTTTACACCTCTCCAAGCGAAATTGTCTTCAGCTATTTCTAAACTTTCATTTAGTAAAGTTTTATATTTATTAGAAGTAGCTCCAATAATTGTACTATCTTTATATTCACTATTTTTAAACTCTTTATCTAATAAATTAAGACCTTTTTTTATACCACTAATTTCTTCTTGAGTAATATTTCCATCTTGAACTTGAGCCATTAATCCACCATAAGATTCAGCTTGAGAAGTTAAAAAATCTTTTTCTCTTTTATCGTCTTGAGATATATCAAGTTTTAAAAAATCAAGTGCTAGTTTTTCTTCTTGGTATGCATCTCGCTCGTCTCTGTATTGATTTTGCCTAGCTCTACCAGGGTAATTTATTATTGCCATTTTTAACCTACTTTATAATTTGATTGTCCAGCAAAGCCTTCTAAGAAAGAATCTGCTTGTGAAGTTGCAGATGCCATATTAGATGCAAAGCTTTTTTCTATATTTGCTGATTTTCTTTGGTCGCCTAAGCTAATAGAAGTTTTATTGAGCTCATCATCACTCATAATGCTATCAACTTTTCCTCTATAATCTCCATATACAGCTGATTTTGAATCACTAACAGCTCTTGAAGAAGCTTCATCTGATTGAAATCCACTTCGAGACATTTTTTCTTTAGATGAATAAACATTAGCCATATTGTTTTGCCCTTGAGATGTAGCCATATCTAACATACTTTGAGTTTTAGCATTAATTTTATTCATCTCATGCTTAGTTTCTGTACCCATTTGAGCTCTTTCTGCCATGCTCATTTCAGTAGCAGCTCTAACTCCTGCTGAATTATCATTACCCATAGCTTTTATCCCTGAGGCAGTTGCTCCTAATGCAGCCCCTGCTACAACAGCTGTTGTTGCACTACCTGTTAAAGCTGTTGCTCCTAAAGTTCCTATTGCTACAAATGACATATTAAACCTCTATTTCCTTAAAATTCTTTGCTATTAATTCTTCTTCTGCATCCTTAACATTTTTTGCATTTGTTGGATGTGTTGTTACAAATATACAATCTTCATGAACATATATAATTCTTTTAGTGCCTGCTTTTGTAATGCCATAATAAGGAGCTTTAATAGTAACTTCTCCATCCTCACTCATTATAGTTATTTTACCTTTCATTACAAAAAATGCATTATCTTTTTTATGTATTTCTGTAACTAATAATTGACCTGCAGGTGTAAATATTTTTCTTACATACAATCCATCTGCAAACATATGCTCTAATGGATTAATAAAATCTTTATCTTTTTTATTCCAAGCTTTTCCACTTTTTTCTAATATTTCTTCAACTTTTAATATACCTTTTCTAAATCCTTCTTTAGTATATTTAGCAGAAATAATATTTTGTGGCTTACTTAATCTATTTTCAGATTTAAGATATTTTTTATATTCTAATTTATTCAAGAGGCTTATTTCCTGAAGATTTCATCTTATTTTTTGAGCCTAGTAATAAATTTCTTCTAGTTATAATACTATCCCAATAACTTTGCCCTTGTTCTTGAGTAGTACCTTCTTGCATTAATTTATAATAATTTTTTCTTGTATCATCAAAGCTTCCAAGCTGTTTCATACCTTCCTGAACAGTGCCTGTTTGAATTGACTCATAATCCATATTATCAATATTCATAATACCTTTTGGTTTTGGAGAAGTTTCAGGTAAAGGCATAGTTGATTTATCTGCTTCCTCTGCGCCTGCTTCTCTTCTTTTTAATATACTGCTTTGAGGAGCATATTTTTCATTAAAACCACTTGGGTTTGTTTGCCTTAATGTG
>TARA_R110000744_G_scaffold151931_4_pt1 | contig 23425 bp, 16 predicted proteins | sample TARA_R110000744 | Tara Oceans TARA_R110000744 (sample SAMEA4398083) | marine metagenome | biome: Polar Biome; feature: [DCM] deep chlorophyll maximum layer (ENVO:01000326); material: water (ENVO:00002006), including particulate matter (ENVO:01000060) such as... | depth 36 m | reverse complement strand
TTGTGGTGTCAGCTGTTTGAGTTGTCTGTGCGGCGTGTGGTGTCACACCTGAATGTGTTATTGCTATACTTGCAAACAAGTCTTGATCTGGAGCTCCTGATGAAGCTCCATTTGTTATAGTTAGTGTATCACCTGATATAGCTGTAGTTATACCTGTACCTCCAACAATTGACAACGTATCTGTAGGTGAATTTGGAGTTGTGAATGTCGAATCTGCTTGTATTTTGTGCCACAAGTTTTGAGTAGCAGCTCCAACAGTCGACGTTGCAAAATCTGCCGCTGAAATGGATTTCACCTCACCAGTTGCTGGGTGCCAGTTCAATATTTTAGATTGAGATGCATCTGGAAGACAAGGTAAGTACACAGAGCCTGATATTATCCAAGTATCGTTGCAAGCGTTTCCAAATAAACCAGGGCCTGACATCGTAACGGGGCCCGTGAATGATGATGTACCACCGATCTGATTAGGGCCCGATAATGTGACAGGTCCTGTGAATGATGATGTTCCTCCGAATGTACTAGGGCCTGCCCACGATACAGGTCCTGTAGCTGTTACAGTGTATGTAACTAAATTTGTAAATGTAGCTGTTAATTCGTTTTTCCAAGGCACGTTAGGTATTACTGCTGTATAATCTGCTATATCACCATAGTCATTGTAGAATTCAAATTTAAAATCTAAGGAGTCATATTCATTAACATTACATTTTATTGTAGGAAATATAACATCCCATGTTCCTGGAGTAAATCCTTTTCTATCCCAAGGCTTTATTGATATATCCCAAAGGTACCATACACCAGAATCTACTTTAAATCTTGGTGCGCCACCTTCAGTACCATCTGCTTTGAATATAAACTTCTTACCTATTTCTCTCTCATTATTTTCATAATCGTAGTCAACTTGTTTTTTCTTTATAGCTGTGTCTTCTATCAGACCAATAAACTTACCGTGAGCAGAGCCTCCGTCTGTAAATGCCGAACCTGACATATATAATGACAGCTTGGGCTCTTCTATTGCGTTGTTGTATGTACTAGTCCAAGAAGGTATTTGAGTTTTTTGAGAAACAGATTTAAATGATAATTCATACCATTGATCTTGGTAGAAAGATGCAGTTTGTGATGATGATGGCTCGAACACCCAATAAGCAGTACCGTCCAAGTTAAGAGCTTGCTGATTATCTCCTATTACTACGCAGTCTTGTACCGGTGGGTTTTCTGCAGCTGTCTGCTGTTGGTATATACCTAAAGATGGAGCGTCAGTACCTACACCAGAAGCAGTCCAGTATGTATTTAATGAAGCAGCTCCATTGAAAGCTACACCTTGCTTAGTGAAGTCTCCCATAGGAGCACGGTATTTCTGAAAATCTTTTCTGTAAAGAAGCTCTTGAGCTTCTACTGCATTGTCTGATGCAAGAACCCAGTCGAATGGTGCTTGCTCATTTTTCATATAACATTTTACTCTAGTTACGTCTCCTGTCATAGGCTGTAAATTGTTAAATGTAACATGTGCGTAAGAAGTATTAAGTGGCTCACCGTTGGAACCTGTTGGGTTGGCACTATAACTTGCGGGAGCTTGAGCCCATATAAGTTCAAAGTCAGAGTCAGTAAATTCAAAGTGTTCAAAGTTTTGATATTGAGCTCCTGATCCTTGTATTGTAGTATGAGGTGAAGATGTTCTTATCTCAAAAGGTGATATTACTTCTTCGACAATAGATACATACGCACCTGTTGCAAATGCTCCTACATTGTTTGTGTAGGCCGAATTTTCGAAAAGGCCATCGCCTTCTTCTTCAGGAGCAAATATAGGGTTTGAAGGTGAGTGTTCATTAGTATATCCTAAATATGATCCAGGTCTTGGAGTCTGAGGTGATCTAACTATAAGTACACCACCTTTCATGTCGGAAGTAAAACCTCCAAAGTCTATAAAGCTAGTACCTTGAGGCTTTGCAGTTACAAAGAATTTACCTCCACTCTTCTTGTATTCTACTTTAGTTGTTGTGTTAGGACCTTCTACTTCAGAAGCGTAGCCGTCTGATGAAAGTACATAACTTGATGTGGGATTACCATTCCAATAATTAGATGGACTTGACCCTGAAAGATCTTGATTATGAGTTAACTGATAAAATGGCTTTAGTATTTCGCTTATTTTTATTACAGGCCTGGAAGCTTGTCCGTATAGCACAGGTGACTTATTAGAATTATTTGGCTTGCATGTAAATATCCTAGTCCATCTAAAGTTAGGTATAGCTTGCCATGCTGGTGGTATTGCAGTCCCATCAGGAGCTTGAGATGCAACTCCTATTATTGTAACTATAGTGTCACCTGGTGGGGTGTTTGTTGTTACGTCTATTGATATGACTTTAGTATCTAAATCATCTCCTAGTCCATATACTTGAGACTTTAAAAGCTGTCCATTAGCATCTACAACTTCTACTAAAATCTCTGAGTTTAGAAGCATTGTAGAGGCAGTACCTCTTATTCCTATAAAGTTCTTACCACCTGTGAAGTTAAAAGATGTGTCGAAGTCTAATTTAAAGTAATTACTAGACTTGTCGTCAAAGTCTTCGAAGTATACATCTTTATTATATAAATCTTGAAAGAAATATTGACCTACGGTAGTCTCGACTTGAAGTCTTTCTATCCTATCTGTTGCTTGTGTGTTTTTTGCCATTCATTATTCCCAGTATTATACTATATAAATATCAAGTACTACACAATAACCTTACTCAATCCTTTAGTTATGTTTATCTCTACTAAGCCATCTACCATATCTTTCATAATATCTATATGTGATATTATCATAACAAAGTCAAATTCTGCTTTAAGATAATCAAATAACATAGACATCGAGTTTATATTTTCTGAATCTAGATTTCCGAAGCCTTCATCTACTGCCAGGAAATTAGGTCTTGGCAAGTTAGATATTTTTATAAGCGCAACTCTTATTGCTAAAGAACTTATAAACTTCTCCATACCTGAAGTCAATTCTAAAGGCCATCTATCTTCTTCTCCATATTTTATATAGCTTAATATATTTTTTCCATCGACATCAAACTCTATTTCAAAATCTACTATTTGAGAAAGAGTATTGTTTATCTCTTCTTCAAGATAAGGTAGCGTTTCAGCTATTATTTCATAAGGTATTCCATCACGCTTAATTGCATCTAAATAAAATTCATATGATTTAAGCTTTAACTCCAACTCATGAGCATCACTTATTGTGCTTGTTATATTAGATATATTTTGAGTGGTTATCGATACATTACTGTACGCTTTCTGAATGTCGTTTTGCACCTCGTCCAATTCTACCTTTATACTTGCTTTTTCTATTTCTAAATTGTATATAGATGCGTTTATCCGTTCATTAGCCTTGATAGTTTCCTTGTTTTTATGATACTTCTCTATATCCTTATCTATGCCCTTTAATTCAGTTTTCTTGGCGCGTAGGTCAGACTTTCTCTGCTCCGATTTGATTATAATTTCCGATTCATATTGGTTAATAGTTAACTTTTCACTTTCTAGTTCTCTATATATATTTATAAGATTTTCAACGTCAGATCTCTCCAACAATACACTATCTGACATTGACTTGTCGCTTAAAAGTTTGTTAACAATAATCTTGTCCTCTTTCAGCAAATCCTTTGCAAGCATTGCAGATTTTACAAATTCATTATCACAGCAGTAATTACAGTTAGGGTCGTATTCGTGAGTATCTAATTTAGATATCAAATCCAGCTTGTTTCTAACACTAACTTTTTTTACTTCTATCTCTCTTACAAGTCTTGAGTTATTTTCTCTCTCTATATCCAATACAGCTTTTTTAGCTACAAGATTTTTTATATCTATCTTAGATATCTTAGAATCTATTTCCGAAAGCTCTTTCTTGTTTTTCTTAGTATACCCCTTGTACTTATCAAGCTTGTAGTTAAAAGCTCGTATATCTTCTTCGCAATTAGACTTTTTTATTTCAAGCTTTTCTATATCGTTAGACACTGTTATATTCTTTAGCTCTTTAACTTTACTGTGTATACTTTTCTCTTTGTCTGAGTATCGCTTCTGTATATTATTTTTTTCTTTATCTAGCTCTGAATATATCTTGTTGTATACTATGCTGTTTTCTTCTTCGTCTATTAGCTGTTGAGAATAATCTGTCTTTCCAAAATTTCTAAGAAGTATCTGTACTTCTTTTATTTCCTCGTTTGCAAGATTGTAAAGCTCTTCAAAAACAGTTATATCTAAAAATTGAGAAAGCAGATCTTTCTTCTCAGTCTGTGATTGGTCTATAAATCCTGTGCTGTTGTTTTGAACTGACATTGACGTCAATACAAAGTCATTATATAAACCTAAATAACCTCTTATGTTTTTATCTGTTTGAGTTCTCTGTTCACCATTAAGAGATATTATAGAGTCATCTTCTCCTATCATCCAGAAATTTACGTCTACCCTTACATGCCCTTTCTTTTCCTTCACACCTTTTCGTTCTATGAAATATTGCACGCCGTCTATCTCAAAGTTTAACTTGCAATAAAAGTTCTTTTTCTTGTTGTTCAATACATCAGACGCTGATTTAGTTCTAGAACATTTGTGAAAAGCGCAAAACATCAATGCATCAAGAATTGCAGACTTACCTGCGTGGTTAGGAGCAAACACGCCTATTACATCTCTAAGCTTGCTGAAGTCTATTACATTGTCTTCTCCATAACTAAACATATTAGAAAATTCAAAAGTCTTAGGTAGCCATCTAACTCCTCTAGATATTTCTATTGTCGAAAGATGTTTGTTTAACTCAGTATTTATATTTTTTATTCTACGTATAGTTTCATCATCAGCAGGATGATTCGTGCTTATATATTCTTCAAGTAACTCGTTTTGGTATTGTACATCTCGTATGTCTCTAGTTAAAGATCGAGTAGTCTTGTTTTGAGCATTCAGTTTATCGTTTTTTATTATTACTATATCTGTAGTTTTACATCTACATTTTATTTCTTTTATTATATCTTTAAGCTGAGCTCTAGTTGTGCTCTCAGTTCTAATTCTAACTCTAGGATATTTAGGTATATCATCTATGTTAGGCAGTACACCTTCAATTACATTTATAGTATAGAATCCGTGCACGTTTTCAAAGTTAGTAAACTTCGCTTCTCTTTTTTCTACGTTCCAAACAGCGCATCCGTGGTTATCAAATGACTCTCCAAAGTTCTGCTGTATTAAAGACCCTACTTGAAGTATAGTCTTTTCTGTATCATAAAATTGTCTTTTGTGTATATCACCAAGCATCACCATATCATAGCCATCGAACATAGATACTTTCAAGCTATCACTTTCTACTTTATATCCTGCATCTGTATAAGACATATCAAGTGCTCCATGAAAAAGAGCAACCTTTGTTTCACCTTCAAAAGAATTAGATTTTATAAACGTTTTCGGGTCATCAAATATACTAAACACTGCAAAGTGTGTATCAGCAATTAAGTGTACTGCGGAGTCTTTTAGATAATGGAGCTGCGGATGGTCAAGAGATTCTATCATAGGAGTTAGAGAATCAAGCCTAGACGAGTTGTTTAGATTTGCGTCATGATTCCCTGTTATCACTATTGTGTGACGTCTGTCTGCAAGGTTTTTTAAAAATTCACACGTTAGCTTTATAAGCTCAGGTGATATATCAGTTTTACTATGTACTACATCACCTCCTACATATACTATTGAGTTTTTAGGAAGGCTATCGACTTGTTTATATAACTGTCTAAATACTTTTCTATATTCTTTATGTCTCTGATAGTTTCTTATATGTATATCGGCAACATGCAATACTTTTTCTAATTTGTCAAATCCTACATCAATCTTGTTAAAGTCCAAATTTCATCTCCAGTAATTTTGCAAAATCAACAGGCTTTGAATTGTTAATAAGCTCTGTTATCTTATCATGCCCTAGCGTACTAGGATCTTCATCGTCTTGCATTTCAATTATTCTAACATCTATATTTTCTGATTGTAAGTATTCGCATAGTTTTATAGACTCACTTTTTGCATCGCTATCTAAAACTATGTTTACTCGCTTAACTTTGTTTTGGCGCAACTTTGATCTCAATGACTTAGGTAAGAACTTTCCAAATATAGGTATCGAATTTTCACCTAAAGCTATTGCGTCAAACACACCTTCGCATATGTTTATATCTTCATTCCAATTTATTAGCAACTCAAAACCTACAACGTCTTTAGAAGTTTTAGGATTCTTGTGCTTAAAGTCACTTTCATAATAAGCTCTGCCTACGAAATAATTTAATATACCAAAGCTATCATAACTAGGTATTACAACCATTCCTTTGTATTGACCAGAGTCACAGTAGCCTATATTGTATCTAAGCACATCTGTCTTTGTCACACCTCTTGATTTTAAATATTTTGCTGCATTTCTAAACTCAGGGTTGTTTGCGTTTCCGTCTACCATAGGTTTAAACTCCAAAGGCAGAGAAACATGTTCTACTTCTTTACTGTTATCTACCTTTCGCTTTACACCTGTAAGCATGTGTAATTCTTTAACTCTTCCGTGTGAGCCTACTTGCCTAAATATTCTTTCAGCACCCACACCTTTTACTCCACACACCCAGCAGTGCCATTTTTGAGTTATAATATTTATAACAAGTTTCTTTTTATGATGGTTACAGTAAGGACAAGTGAAAGTTGCTTCGTTTCCACTAGTCATAGATTTACCTAGTACATTTTCAAAAAGATTGAGTAAGCGTCTACTTTTATTCATGTATATAATATAACAAATTTTTCCGAGTTATTAAAGCTTTATCTCGTTTATTTTCTTTTCAGTTTCAGATGTAAATCTAACTCGAGCAAATCTTCTAGGGCCTATGCAGTCGTTATAAAAGTCTTCTTTAACTGATACATGATATCTGTGGTGTATGTTTTCTTCCAGGTAATTAACCTGGCCTTTTGTTTCGCCTATTATCAATATCTCAAACTTAAAACTTTCTTTACCTAAAGCTTCTATATCTTTGTTTAGTGACTTTGACGAGCCAGTGTATTCTCTCCAATTGGAGTCTTTTCTTATTATCTTACGACGTTTTTTGCCCGCAACTTTTACTCGTCGAGTTGTACCGAAATACTTTCTGCCAATATATTTCTTACCTGATATTATATTTGTAATTATATAAACAAAACCGAAATAATCCTCAGGTGCCTCGCTTATAGGCTTACCTTTGTATAACCAATGACTCATATCTTATGTATCAAACGCTACAACAAAAGAAGTGTCATAATAAGGGGATTTCTGTATAGGCCTTGATAGCTTGCCTACTGCAAGTAGTCTAGCTTGGTCGTCATATAAACCTATTGATGTTATATAAGGTCCCCAGTCTGATGCAGTTACAAATGGACGTATCGTGCTCAACTTCTTGTCGTCAAGAAGAGTAGGGTTCATAGTAAATCCATACTCTTTTTCTTTTATGTGGCAATTGTATTCGTGTTCTATTATCGTATGTGTGTTTCTAAAAGACATAGTACATTCTGAAAATATACTGTTGTTAATGCTTGTATAGTTTTCCTCAGGTGCAGTAAAAGTAATTATGCCGTGGTTGTAAAATACGTTACCTACCTTGTTTTCAAATGAAGGGCTAGACTGTACAAAATTAACTTCTTTAACTGCTAAGTTGTCTTTGAATATTTGCACCTGACTTATACCACCTTTGAACTGGTTCTTATATTCAGTTGCATCTTTGTATTTTCTAGAATACATTGCATCAGTCGACTGTCTTCTATATTTAGTTCCAGGATCATGAGGTCTTGCGCCTATAACTAAGTCAGCCTTGTTGTATGTTGAGCCAGAAGGCATGTTTGCCGACGATTGCAGTGTTCCATCTACATAGAAATATATGTGACTACCTGATTTTGTGAGTACTATATTATTAAAAGTTGCAGATTGACTTACTACATAAGCACTGTTTAAATAAACTGTCTGACTACCGTTACCTACTGCTGCTTGGTATGTACCTGCATTTCCTATTGAAGTACTTCCTGAGTTGGCTCCTTTCGATCCTTCAGAATTAACATATCGTATAGAAAATGGAAACGCACCTTCATTATGAGGGTCGTGTTTAGAAATTATGTAGTTATGATGCTGGCGGTTAGTTCCATCGGCACTTGATGTAACTTGGAAACGTGAAGCTGATACTCTTACGTATACTGAAAAGTCATCTGCTATTGTGTTGTCTTTAAGCCTTGCTGTTCTAAAGTCAAACTGATGTCTGTCTTTTATAACAAGCATACTTGACTTTTCTTTGTCTAATCTTGATCTTGTAGTAACAGGTCGTATACCGTCGAGTTCTATAAACGTCTGCTCTACTGCTGATGAAGTTCTAGGCTTGAAGTTGTGGCCTTCTACTCTATTTGGATATGGAGATCGTTCAAAAAATCTTGTTTTGTTTTTTAAATCATAGTACTCCTTGCCTTTATTTCTATAAGCACTGCTGCTTGCAAGTGCGTTGATACTATGAGCACTAGTTTTCTTTCCTGCTTCATTATACATATCTGTAAAATTCATTGAGAACAAACTTTTAGATGTATAGCTTATAGTTTCTCCTGGCACATCTAAAAACAACGAAGAGTCTATTAAATTACCAAACTTGTCATCAATTAATATTGTGCTTCCTGATATTATAGATACAGAACCTTTTTTTATTCTTTCTCCAAACATTTTTTGAGGTATTGATATTATACCTGCACTTTTTCCTAAAGCTCGTATTTCTTTTTCATAACCATTATTATCAAGTGTCCAACATGGATCGTCTGGGTTTGTATAATACATTCCTTGTAGAGAGTCATGCATACTTCTTTTAAAATATCCATTAGTTGTAGTAGGGTGCAATGAAGGTATTGTAACTTGTAAATAAGAACCTATTTCGCTTGCTAAGAATTGAGAATTATCAAACACTGTGTCATAAGCAAACACACTTAGAGATACGATTCGTATATCTTGAGGGTTGTGCTGAGATGATGTTTGCCAATGGTCAATTATCTTATACTGCTCGTAGTGTTTTTCATAATAACTACCAGTATAATTAGTGATGGTAAACTTATATTCTTTATGTGCTTCGAACGGAGTAAATTGTATATCGTCCTTTCTAAACTTCTTAAATATACCAGACATTTTATACTCCTATTTTTAGAACTCTAATTTAATTCGGATAAGTGCTTCTCGTGTAAATGATTTTAATAATGGCTTACTTAGCTTTGCAGTTGCTAGCAATTCGTTTTTATCGTTATACATTCCAACAGTAGTAATATAAACCTTAGGATCTTTATACATTGAAGGGTGTGAAAACGTACCTTGAGAACCAGAAGTAAATGTTGGGTTGTTTGAAAAGTTATATTCAGCATTTTTTAATCTGCAAAAGTAATGAGTTGCAAATACTCTTTCAGAACTACGTGCTGCAAATGAATTTGATATCTGTCCTTGAGGAATTAGAGTGTTTGATGATGTAAACATACCTACAACTTGATTCAAAGTTGCATTTGTATTTGCATTACCTATATTACCACTTTGACCGGGACACCAACAGTAATTTGTTTCGTCTATGTCTTGCTCAAGAAGTCTTGGTGAAAGCATTATTACTCCCATATCTGGATAGAACCATCCATATTGTTTAGAACTTGGTATTATAGCACCTGTATCTGTAGTTATACCTATAGAGCCTGAAACTACTTTGTAAAGCGCACCAAAATCTCCTAATGAAGCCTGGTTAGCTGAACTGTCGTCTGTCAGTGTTATGTTGGACCCTACGCCTGGATTTGGTGAATGACCTTGATGTATATTAGAACTTGAAATTGTAATAGCCCAATTTCCCGGGTCTATTCTTTCTTTAAATCTCTGTCTATTTACATTTATAAAAATAGAAGATGTTTCATTCACATTACCTATAGTAAACTGTTCGTCACCTGCGGATAAAAGCAAATTTGCATATTGAGAATATATACTCTTTGTTGGAGTCTTACCTGCACTAGCATATTGACTTATAGGTGCTGAACCAGAACCATGATAATGTCCGTATGCAATTGCGAATTGAGGTTCGGCTGAAGCAGTAAGCTGTGGGTTGTCTCTATAAAACTCTTTGTAATATACTCCTGATGCTGCATCTTGTACTGACGAAGTGAATATCTCTGCGTCACCCATCTTCATCTCTCCGTCGTTGTTACTCCACATTGCGGATGTTATAACGTCAGCTTGAGCATTTTCTACTATATCACCGCCTTCAAACTTAGTGAATAGTGGTGTTATTGGTCTTCTATAAGGCCTTGAAATTCGTCTGTCACTTCTACCTACTCTTGTTGAGTAATTTCTAGATAGTGCGCCTTCTCTGTCAAAGCGTGGTGATTTTGGTGTTGCCATTTTTTATTCCCTGTTATTTATCGAAGTAATAGTCTTCAACTAAGTTAGTCGCAGTAGCTTCTTTCTTAACCGTAACGTTAATTGTTATATAACCACCTGTCTCATTTCCAATTAAAGTTAATGTCGTAGTTACATCTGCAGTTGGTTGAGGTTTTGCTACTATTTCAAATCTTGTACCTATTGAAGTTATAGAGTTACCTGAGTCGCCTATGTAGTCTGCTGTTGTTGGTGCACCTGAAGTGTTTACTCTACCGCCTGGAGCAACATTAAGATAACATGCATCTGAATTTGCTAGTATTGCCGTATAACCATACGTCTTGTTACCATTTGCAAAGTTTGCAGTGTTAGGTGTTATAGGTGCTTTGTCTCCACCGTATGTTAATGTTATATCAGTAATACCTACAGTTACAGTTGGCATTCTTGAAATATTCTTAGGTAGTGTTACTAACTTGTGCTTCATAACATAGTTCTCATTAGGCACTGCTTCGACTAAAGGCATAGCTTCAATTGCTTGTCCATAGTAATTAGTACCTAGTTGATGGTTTACGTCCCATAATCCGTAGTCCACTTCATCATCAGCTAATGCAAATTGTGTGATGTTGAAAAACTCACTACCTTTAGCTAAAAGCTCCCTACCTTTTTTGGTAAGAATTGCGTCTACTGTTATTGTTGTTTTGTCTAAATATCCCATATTGTTTTACTCCAAATTCTTTTGTTATATATAAATATATAGTTATTTTATTTTTAAGCTATGTTTCTTGTTGTGTTTACTGCCTGTATAGAACCAGCACCTGCAGAAGGTGCGGATATTACAAGTTGATTAGGGTTTGTGTCTGTAAATTCTACTACAGCTCCTCCATCTACCGTCGTCGTAACAGGCATGTTAAAGTCTGAACCTACAAGTTTGCACCCAGCGTACAATAAATTAATTGTAGAATTAAGCTTGTAGTCATTGTGCTCTGCTATTTTTAAACTTTTACTAACAGGTCTTATACCAGATCTATAAAACCCTTTTACTAACTCTGATGCTGGATAGCCACTCATTTTAACAGATGAGAATTTACCACCAGTAGACGCACTGTTTTGCATGTTGTTCTGTAGTGCAAAATAGTGATATTCATATTCCATAGCTATCCTAGAATGCTTTTGGTGGTGATAGTATTTTATATTACCTCTGTCATTGAATTTCGCTACTTCAGTTGATCTTTGAAAGTGTCCGTAACGAGGATGATCAAATGCTGATGCGCTTGTTTTGAAATTTGCTGATGTAAGCGAAGCTAAAGGATAGTGTTCATGCTCGAAGTTTGTATGAAGAAAGAAATGGCCTTTTGCAGCTGTTTTGTCTACGTTCAACAAAAAGTCTCCTGCATTTTCATAGCTTGCACCTCCTTGTACTACACTCGCTGAAGCGTTGCTTTGGTATCTGCCAGGAATGTTTAAGCCTTGCGGGTTTACACTAGACGATTTGTACCATATCATGTTGTCCCAATAGTATCTTGAACCATCAACATCGAGATCTTGTTCAAAATGCTTTCTAGTGTTTATAGATATCTCAAGCTCTCCAGCTGATTGTTCTGATTCTGCAAGGTAACCTGTATGTGATTGAAGTGCATCGCCTACTTCCCATTTATTATTTTTAGGGTCTAGCCATTTATGGTATTCACCTCCTAAAGTAGTTGTGTTTGCAGTTGTCTTGTAATTACTAAAGTCTAAAGTACCGCCATAGTGATTTTCTTCTACGTACTCCTGTAAGTTTGCAACTTTAGGTTTTTCTAGCAAGTTACCTTTTACAAGCAATCCTATTTGAGCGTTTGCTCTTGCAGGTACGAGGTGCTCTATCTGTTTAAATAAAGTATGATCTATATATTTTAATATCTTTAAATATTCAAAGAAATTATATGGATTTGTATGTTTTTTCCAATAGTGATTTCTAAGATACCTAAGTCTTTTGTATTCGTCATCTCTATAATCTAATGGATTACCTACATAATTGTGAAAGTCAGCGCCTCCTAGTTCGTGAGCTATATCTAAATCAATCTCGAAGTGAGGTGCAAAATATACACCAAGTCTGTTAGAATCAAGCGGTGCTGAATCGAACTGCGATCTTTCTACTTTTCTTCTATCATTAAGTCTTCCTAATAAAGTAGAGCTTTCTATTCTTATCTTATCGCTTATAGCTCTAGTGCTAACAAGATCAGGCATAGCTGTGTAATGTCTTTCTTCTTGTGTTGCCCAGTCGTTAAACAAGTTACCTGAAAATCCAGATGCTGTTCCGTTTGTAGTCATATTTACAAACCAAGGGTTGCCACCATGATGAAGTGTATTTATAGCTTCTCCAATATTTGTACCTACCCATCTGTGATAGTTTTGTTGTGCTGATGATGATAACACTACGTTGCCTGCGTTCCAGCTTGCATCTGTGAATTGGTTTGCACCAGCTCTGTTTAGATCTGCACCTAGTGAATATCTTTGACAAAGTTGAGCAAAAGAAGAAGTTGCAGAGTTGGCTTCTATAGAAAGTGGAGCTCTTACATGATTCCAAAACGGTGCGGGATCACTACTTGTCATATTATGATTTATATGATTTGGGTTAAAATTATCAAATGCATCTTGATTCCCCGGTATATACCATGTCCTTATTTCTTGTAAAGATCCTGTGAATGGTGTTTGTGTACCTGCTTGCAAAGGTGAGTTTAGAGATCCTGAAGTTCCGAATGATACAAAACCAGGTGCTTGCCATGCTACTTCTTCATTAGATACGCTAATATTTACAGAGCTTGTATGTGTTATTCTAGCTTTAGAATGATCTGGTGATTTAGCAACTGTAAGGGAAAATCTATTTGCGCCAGTTACTTGGCCACTATCTCCTGCAACATTATTTCTACAAAGCATTACTGACCACCAGTCATTGTCATACAGAGGGAGCCAATCAGTGCTACCTGAGGTAATAGAGTTGTAATTAGCACTGCTGTTCCTAAATGTGCATAAAAGTTTTCCGTATTTATAAAAACCAGAAGATATTGTTGTAGCATTTGGATGTGGTACTATAGATAATTGGTTGTTCTGCTTTATTGCTTGGCCTGAGCCTTCGCCTACAGACATTATAAATAATGATTGAGTTGTTATAGTGTTTGTGTTAAATCTAAATTCAAGTGAATCAGGTGTTCGATCAGCTGGTGTTGCTGTCTGCATCGGGTGAGGATGATAAAGATCGGGCCATTGAAACTTAAAGTTTGATTCATTACTTGCTGCCTCACCAAATTCTAGAGCATATGAAAACTTATCGTATGTTGCATATGAGTCTGTTTTTTTAGCCTTTTTAGGGCCACCGTATTCGAATATTCTTAGTAGAGTAGGAGGTAGTCCATAAGTAGTTGTAAGTGCGCGTATGCCTCTCTCACCTCCTTTTGTTTTAAGAAGATACGGAAGATTGTTAAGCATACGTTTCCAAGTTTCTCTTGAAAGATCTTCCCTCGACGTCAACGAACTACCTTGAGCTGCTGAAGAAGTAACATACTGAACAGATGCTGAATGTATTGTTTGGTTGGCTACACTTGAACCTGGTACGTGTACAGAAAATGAAGCTGGTGCATTTACATTGTTACCAACACTGTCAACACCCATTGAGTATTCCCAGAGATCTGTAAATTGGAAACCTTGATATGATTCAAATCCAAAAGAAGACAATACATTGTATACTAAGTCTTTTGAAAGATCTTCGTAAAGAGGATTACTTCGCTTATGTATCTGCATTGTGCCATCGATGTAATTATATACAGTATCAAAGTGGTGCGCTACCATATTCACAAATAATAAATAGTTGGCATTATCTTTACCGTCACCAGCCTCTCTAACGTGAAACGGTATTGTGTTTTCTAAATTATGAGGATTGTGTACATCATAGTCTAATGCAACATTTGATTGTGATGCAAACCATGCAGTGGCTATAGCTCCCGCTACAGGTGCTTGTGTATAAGGTTCGTATAAATTTGTTTTAGGCCAAGTTCTTTCGTGTCTTACTCCATTTGATGAAGAAATATATGAAGATGACTCAAAATATAAGTAGTTTTCATAGCCATCAAATCCTTGTATAATTTCTTCTTTTTTTATTGCATAGTTTGATTTATTTTTATCAACATATACACCTGCATTGGTCATTGCGTTAAGTGAAACTATCTGACCATCGTAATGAGATATTAAACCCATTTTGTATTTGAAATTCTCAAGTCTTTCTTTAGCAGAGCTGAAATGTACAAAATTATCAAAGTTATGATAATCTATATTTAGATGCGCAGATTCTCCAGCAGACCCTGAAGTATATTTATTCATCAGTGCTTGTTTTGATACTGCGTTATCTCCTAATAGAGAATCCCAAGTTTCCCAACCTGTTGCACCGCCGGCACCTTTTGAAATATCTACAGTGAAATTAGGTCCAGCAATCTCCGTACCTTCTTTCTGTCTTTCCGCTGGTATAAGTTTTATTAATTCAGTGTGTGAAGTTATAACCTCCTTTACTATCCATAGCTGTTCTTGAACTAGCACATCTGCAGGTAAAGGTTCGTATAGTTTTATTAATATGCCGTCATCACCGTCGTCTTGCCAGTTAGTTATAAGTGATACTGTATTATTACCAAAGTTAGCAAGAAGATCTTGCCAACCTTCGTCTACAAAATTTTCTACGTTCTTTTCTTGCAGTTCGTCAAACTTTCTTAGAAATTCTTCGTCCTGTGAAGTGGTCTTTATTCTAACTTCGGTTCTAGATGGAGATATCTCTGCAATGTGCAATCCATTGTTTTCGTTCCATGAACCTAATATGTCTCTAAAAAAATTATAGTGTACTTTGTAAAGACCTGCTTTGAAACCTAGCTGACGTATATCATTGTGAATGTCAAGCTCAATTCTAGGTCGCTTTCTTTTTCTACCTTTTTTAATATATCTGTCAATTCTAAATCCATCGACATCATAGTCAGACTGAAGAAGTGTGTCGCCTCCATATACGTGTAATTCTACTAAATCAATATCACCTTCGCCAAAGTTAGTAAATATCTTTTTGGAAGGTATATTCTGTAGGTGTTTTATATTATATCGTTCAATTCTATCCATAACTAACCTTTGTATTGTGCTATATTATCGTTTTTTAAAAAATAAGGATTACTTTGCTTCTTGTTGAATACTTCTACTTGAGAAAAATCTTTTTTGTAGCCCATCTCTTCCCTATGTCTGTAATATCTTTGAACGTTTAAAAATGAAATTACACCGTCAGAATCAGACCAGTATATAATTGAACCTACACTGTACTTCCAATATCCCATTCTTCTGCCATAACCTGGATCTATAGTGTTTCCTTTCATGGAGTTTTCCTTAACCCACTTAATTGTCTCGTTAGTATTCCAAGGTGTCTTTCCAGGTGTTTTGTCAGGGCTAGCAAGATCAGCTCTTTCATATGCATTTGCTTGAGAATTATACTGCATAGGAACCCAAGCCTCTTCTTCTAATATATAGTCTTTATAAGGTCTTAGCTTAGGGTGTCTTTTGTCAAAATCAGCTGTAGTTGATATAGGTGCCCATTCAAATCTTCCTAGTGGTATATTGTTTTCAGCACCACCCGTAAGCTCCACTATTCTTCCATCTCTGTATACATTAACATAGTGGGGCATAGTTCTAGTTACACCTTTGTCATTTGATATTTCGCAATAATATCTACCTGTTGTAAATCTCTGCACGTTATCCAACAAAAGCTTTCTTCCTTTTCCAACTATTTTATTCTGTACATCTGTGTTAAAATTACGTTTTGTATCTGCAGAGAAGTACCAAGTATAATTCATTTTTTCTCTATTCTCTCTGCCTTTTTTATCTTTGTAGTTATATGCGTTCGCAACAAACACTACAATTCCATTAGCCCAGCTAGATAGCACATGAGTTTCTCCCAAGTTAAATGCTAGTTTACGTGCACCTTTTACATTCTCATCTGCTTCGTGATATGTTACATTTTCATATTCAAACTGATCAACAATTGGCAATCCGTAATTTGGATCTCGTGATATCACTAACTCTGTAAACTTAGTAGGAGTAAATGCTTCCGATGTGTCTCTGTCGAATATAAATCTTGCAGAAGCTAGCTCTAGAAATTCAGTGTCTATTCCCTCTCTAGATACTATCACTCCTGATTCGCTTCTTTCGTTTTCTTTGTCTATATCAAATTCAAACTGATCTCGAAGCACAAACTCCGCATCAGAATGTAAATCGTCTGCCTTTACACTAGTTGCAGATTTTATAGGACTGATCTCTTTGACTTTTACTCGTATCTGTCTTTCGGGAGTTTTTATAAACTCTATTTCGGTCGCTGCCTTATTTTTATTTGGGTAAACTACCCTACTTACATTTTTTCTGCCGTTTCTTTTTCTTGCGTAATATGCCTTACGTGCAGCTGCTTGTCTTTGTTTATAGTTCATTACCTCGTCACCTTGAATATATCTTTAATTGGATAATAGCCAATTATATCTGTTGTACTTCCACTTGCTTTTAGCTTCACTTCTATTTGGTAATATCTTTCAGGTGATAAGTTTGATGTTAACATTTCAAAGTAGTTACCTTTTGAGTCGCAGCTCATTTTTGTAAAAACATCGTCATAAGGTATTACAGTTTCTCCCGTCCTAAGGTCTTTAACTGAATAGAATGCTGAACCAGAGGGTATATATCTTACTGATAGTTCTGCTGATGTATTGCCGTATGTCTTTGTAGGATATTTTTCTCTACCTACTATTCTGAACTTAGCTTTTTCACCTATTTTATAATCTGCTCTGTTATTTTTTAGATATAAAAATATAGATGATGGATCTTCTGTTGATAATTCACCTAAACTACCGGTATTGAATTTCGAATCATCCCAGCAGAACTCTAAGCGAGGCTGATATATTGTATGTGTTTCTGTAGAATAATATTTAAAACTTCCATACTTTTTTGTGTCTACTTCTTTGCTGTCTTCTCTCTTCAACAAAAAGCCGTGATTGTCAATATTATTTAAGCCGTTAACACCTGAAGACATTGTCATTTTTGTAGTCCAATAAGAAACATCTTGTCGTATATCTAAATTAGCTTTACTTGCAGAAGTTATAATAGTGTTAACAACAGGCTCACCTGCTATTGAGTGTGTTGAACAACCTAACTGCTCTATGCCAATATTGTTTACCCACTTTGTACCTCCGTATTCCAAAGGGTATCCCCAACTTGCGCCAGTTGATGTTTGAGGCTTATGACCTATTCGTCCAATACCCATATCCCATGATTGTGAAACAGCTTTTGTTACTAACGTATCGTTTAGTGCTAAACTTGAATCTTGGTTTGCTGAATATATTTTTAAGAATGTAGTAGGTGGTGAAAATTTAGTACCATCTGGATTTTTGAATGCTCCTCCTAAAGATCCAGAGTGCATGGTAGCAGGTATATCAAATTTTACTATAAATCTAGAATTAAACGGGCCTACACCTAACGAACCTGAAACATTTTTATTTATCTCTAATATCTCATCTATTCCTGTATTCATGCTTGACGAAAAAGGGCCTTCTTGTATTTTCTCGTATAATGTTGTGTCAGCTGATGCTGTTATTGAATATATCATTTTTAATATCCTACTATTCTACCTTTAATGTCGGTATCTAAATTCTTAACTTCAAATAAACATGGATCTTGTGAAGGATATACAACCCCATCTCGAGTTGCTCCTTTTATATCATATATGTTTCCACTATATCCAGATGCAAGATCAAATAGATTAAATATTCTTAAACTCTTAACTGTCTGTACGCCTTCTACTTTATCTAGCTCTGTAGCTATGTTTGGAAGTACAATAGGTTCATTAATCGACCAGTTATCAGGATCAAATATACATCTTAGTTTTTTAACACATCTTAACAAAACATCTTTATTTTGAAAACCAGGTCTTGGTAAAATACCAAAATCTACGCCTATGTTTATTATCCATGCATCTTTTATATTTATTGCATCTGTCAACATTCTATATTGAGAAAGATATGTTTGCATATTTTCTTTAGCCAAAGGTGTTAATGGTACATAATTTTTGTTATCATCGTATGTAGCTGTATATAAATTTAATGCTAATGGGTTTTTTATCTCGTGTGTGCCTACAGTCTGCATCCAGTATTGTTCGTCCTTATCTAAATAGGCTTTTGCAACCGAACCATATTTAGCTGGCATTGCGTATATTCTAGCTATATAGTCTTCACGAGTAACTGCTCTATTTTGTGAAGCGAAATGACCAAGCGCATTCTGCTTTATATCGTCTGTTGTCTCTGCTGAACGGCCTCCTACTGCAGGGTTTATATTTATAACAGCCAAAGATGCTTTTACCAAATCTAAAACACCTGTGTTAAGTCCGTCTTCGTCTAGCCAAGCTGATGATTCTATTATTGAATCTATTTTCCTTGCAGCTACATTTGATTCTAGGCCACCACCTGCGATATACTTAACAGTAAGTGTTGTATCTCTAGGTGCTTCTCCATATTGTCTAGTAAACATTGTATTAACAGGATCGAAAGCTACATCTATATAACTGCTTCCATTTATAAAATTCTGAGCTGTATTACCATAAGGCAGTGCCATTCCAACGTTACTAGGACTAGGCACAATAAGCTCATCTGGTTGAGTTGATATTCCAGAACCAAACCACAGCTGAGTTATGTTGTCAGCTTTAACGTGAGTTGTAAATCTACGTCCAGTTCTTCTTAGCTTAAGAATATATGGAGCATCGTAGTTATATACAGACATTGCTGGATCTGATGTCCAGTTATTTACTACATCTTCAAATATATTGTCTTGAGCAAGATATTCAACCTCACTCCAGTTATTGCCATCAGAATCTTTTACTGACAGCACTGAAACTACATTGTCTTTACTTAGCGATAGCTTATCAAATTTCTTAGGTGTAGTGAATGCAAATGTTTCAGTCTCTAGCTTTCCACTCATAGCACTTACATCTTTCTTAAGCAAATAATAAGTAGGCTCACCTGATACATTGTCGATTTGATATACAGACGTTTCAGTTGGATTTTTCGAACTACTTGCATTAAAATTAACAGTGTCTTGAGTTATAAATTCGTGGGCACCGCTTGTCACAACCATACCTTCAGCTATCTCCATTGCAAACCTCATATCAGGTCTTCCCGAAGCTCCTGCTCCAATTGCCGGTACTATTTGGTATACTGAAAGCTCTGCCAATGAAGGTACAGATGGCTTTACAGAATATCCTAAAGCTCTTGCTAAATCTACAACGTTGTCTCTTTCTTCAGCGTGCATTAACAAACTTTCTTTAAGCTGGTCATCTACGTAGTATGATAAAACGTCACCTACATATGATGCCATTTCAATAAACATCATCCCTGGAGAAGACTCGTTAAAGTCGTTATACGTTTCAGGAAAATATGATTTAGCATAATTAACTAAGTCACTTCTAAATCTTCCAAAATCTTTATTAAGATACTTTATATCTTTTGTCTGTCTTTTATCTATGTTGCAATCGTTAGCCATTATAATTCACCTATATCTAATGCGATTGACTGCATATCCATAGTGTTACCTTTGAATAAAGCCCAATCGATTTTTATGTTCATTCTATTTTCATTTGTTTCTATAAAGTCAACAATTACACTTTTAAGATCTACATAAGGAAGCCATACAGATACTTGCTTTCTTATAAGTTTTTCTAAACCGTCTCTAACTACCTTCGTGTTGTTTTCAAACAGAGTTTTGAATATGTCACATCCGAATTCAGGATGCATTGGTCTCTCACCTCTATTTGTTAAAACTAAATTTATTAAGTTAGATTTAGTCTGGTCTATTGTTGTGTATGACTGCTGAAACCCTCCACCGTCTTGTCCTTTCACGCTTGTGTTGTGAGGTAGATCTACAGCCATTATTTTTTCATAGCTATATCTACGTTCGGCACTAGAATCATTTGTCAAAGGTAATGTAAGACCTATTGCAATGTCTCTTTCAAAATCTAAAGGATTAAACTTGTATATAGGTCTTTTTCTCATTACTTAAATCTTTTTACTAACTCTGAATAGTCTCGTGTTAAAGCATTACCTAAGCCATCGGGTAGCGCTTGTATATCAACAGGTCTACCTGTCACATCTGTATGCTGTGTGTTACCTCCTTGCATACCAGCAAACTTACTTCTTAAACTACTAGCATCCATTTCTGGGTATGCTTCGAATTCGCTTGAAGATTTTGTTTCGTTAAGTATCTCGTTAAGCATAGAATTTTCTGTATAGTTTATTTTCTTTCTTGTACTTGTTTTTTTCAACACTGGCTTTTTTTGCTCCAGTACATTAAGTACTTCGTTCATTTCGTTTTGAACGGCTGCTTTAATTTCACGTTTAACAACCTGTTGTATGAGTTTTACTAATTCTTTCTTTGTCATGTGTGCACTCCATTACTTTATATATAAATATCTAAAAAATACGTTTTTATACCCAAGGGCCTGCGGCACCTGATGGTATATTTACCCAAGTTCCAGATTGTACCCAACTTGCTATAGCGTTACCACAATTTGTTGCCCAGTCAGTATGTCCTAAGCCATCCATGCCTGCAGAAAACTGTCCTGATATAGGAGCCTGCATTGGTGGTACTGCTGCATGTAAAGGTAACATACCTAAACCTAGAGTAGCATAGAAAATATCTATTGACGCTACTAGCATATCACCTGCAGAGTCATTGCTAGTACTCCAACCTGCAAGAGCTCCGTACATTGCAAGCTCAGCTGCAGCGATAGTTACAGAAGGAGGAAATATAGCAGCTGACCCTAATTTTATAGACTCTGCCCAAGCTTTTGCTGATCCTGGAGAAGCTACCTCTGAAATATCTCCAGAAACACCTTGATATAGCATACTTTCTGAGTCGAAGTATCTTGCCATGTTGTTTGCGAATATAGGTACTAAAAAAGGCATTATTGTTTCATAGCTTCCATTTGTCCTTTAAGCATTCCGTATACAGGTGCTTGAACTGGGGGTGCTGACATACCACATGCAGTTGGATGAGTTTCCATTTCCAAATTAGTAAGCATTTCTAAAACAATATCAGCAAGTGCACTTACATTTAATTTCCAAGATGCTGTTGATAAACCTATTTCTTTTTTCGCAGAAAGTATTATATTTTCTTTCTTGGAATTAAATACTAGTCTATCTGAATTTATTATTACTTGTGAAGTATCTTTGTATTCACCTACAGCAACCATAGGTGATGGGCCACCTGAAGGTACCGGTACTGTTTCGTCCGCAATTGCGTTTGCAGGCTCCAAATCTATCTTCTGTGTTTTTGTAAGCATTATAGTAGAGTCGTTTAAGTTGATATCTTCTATGTGAGAGTCACCTGTATCTGAATGGCCGTTTGATATTATCATTATAGGATCTCCATCTGTAGAACCTACTGACCATGTGTTTTTTGGCTTGCCTGCAACTGCTGTTGATCCAAGTCTTATGCTGTTATCAAATCTACCTTGCATTATAGTATCACCTTCATAGTGTTGAACTACAGCCATTTCTTTTTCTTCAAATGTATCACCTAGCGTGTCATTTACAAAATTCTTTGGGTTAAACGATACATTAGGTACTGCATTGGAATTTATATCTCCCCACGTGTTAACTACAGATAGCCAATAGTATCCCGTGTCTTTTGGATTTATCATAGCGCCTAGTGTTGCAGCTCGCAACAAAACTACCACTTCACCTTTAAGCGGATATGATGTTATGTTCTTATTTAAAGGAGGGATCCAATGTCCTTGTATCTCATCTGAAAGAGCATAGTCTACTAATTCACCTAGTAGCTTTACTTTAACGTATCCTAAGTCCGCACCTGGTGTATCTGATTTATACCACTGATGATCTGGGTTCATTACAACATCAATAACTTCACCTGATGCAACCATAGGGTTTGATGATGAATTAGCATTGGTAAACTTTGCTGAACTACCTTTATCTCCAAAGCCCATTATTTATTGTCCTCTAAATCTTGAACTGAACTTAGCAATTGTTTTTTCTCATCTTCAGTTAACAAGCCTGTTGAGTTTTCACTTTCAGGTCTACCCATAGCTCTCTGTACAATTGCAGCCATCTTTATTAAGTGCTCATCATTCTTTACACTAACTTCTAAATACTCTTTTATTATAGGAACCAATATAGTAGCATCGCCCATGTTCTTAATCATAGGCTGTAGCTGTAATATTAATTCATTTATCTGTTTTTCTTTCTTTGTGGAATTGTTGTATATATCCTGTAGTAAGTTTTCAAAAGACTTACCTTCAAATATATGATCTTCACTTATTGCCATTGTTTTTCTCCTATTTATATATAAATATACAAAACAAAAAACCTGGAGCTTATGCCCCAGGTTTCTTTAAATATAACGATTGTAATTACTTCTTAATAAAGAATGACCCTACAATTACTAATACTACCAACCCTGCAAATCCACCAGTACCTAGTGCGTTTACAAGAGAGGTTAAGTTAGCAATTACGTCCATTCCAAATACAGTTCCGCCTGTTAAGACAGTCCATAAGATTGTTACTGGTAAAATTGTCATCATAATTGATAATAATCCACCGAAAAATCCATTTACATATTTGATTACTGAATCCATAATTTCTCTTCTTTCCTTTTATTGTTGTTTGGGCATTATTGCCAAGCGCGCAACTTCGTTTAGTTATTAATTAAAATTTTAGACCAAATCCTAAAGTAAGATTCGTTGTCTTTGCTTCTGTGTTATAAACTATTTTTGGGTCTACATATACACCTCTGTGTATAGTAAACATTTTACCTAAACCAATACTTAATGATTCCGTATCTAGTCCACTTGTTGCAGCGTATACAAAATATCCTTTTACAAAATATCTTGCGTGTAAATCATAAGACATATCAGCTGTTGAATCCAATTGAGATACAGAAAGTCCAACCATTAAGTTGTCCATAATTCCATATCCTACAGTTGGGCTAAGTGCATATTCTGTCCATGATACATTACTA